>FWPV01007199.1_pt1 | contig 20479 bp, 15 predicted proteins | sample 2228371 | NCBI WGS metagenome assembly FWPV01 (sample SAMEA103939776, study PRJEB20133) | metagenome | reverse complement strand
CGCACTCCTGCCACCGCGGCAGCGGCTCCCGGACGCCCGTGAGAACGGTGCTCGAGAACCGGAAATCCTCGTCGCGGAAGGGCTTCGAGAGCATGCCGGCGGCCGTCTTCACCGCGCGCCAGCGGAGCCATGTTTTCCAGTCTTCCAGAGGCACGGAGGTCAGCTGCGCGTTCAGCTTCCTGAGGAACTCGGGCTCGCTTACGTTGACCGGCGTCGATTCAGGCAGGCTGAACAGGCGGTACACCGCTTTCCAGTCGAAGTCCGGGGTGAGCGCGTTCACGCCCGCCAGGTCCATCTTGTGATAGCGCGCGTAGGGGTCGCGGCGCTGCACGTTGGTCAGCATGGCGCCGGCGAGTTCTTTCTCAAACGCCATGACCTTTTGCGCCGCCGCAGCAGCCTTGTCCTGGGGTTCGCCGAGCAGGACGAACATCTGCTCGACGTGTTTCACGAATTCTTCCCGGATCTTCTGCGAGCGGGGATCCTCGCGGAAATAGTAGTCGCGATCCGGAAGGGAAATGCCGCCGGTGCCGATGTTGGCGATCATTTCTTTGCTGTTTTTCAGGTCCGGCAGCGCGACGAGCATCCCGGGCGCGAGGCCGTTCATCTGGAACTCCACCAGAAGCGCGCGCAATCCGTTCAGATCCGAAACCGCGCTGATTCTGTCCAGCACGGAGCGGACGGGCTCCAGGCCGCGCGCGTCGAGCGCTGCGGTGTCCATGCAGGCGGCATAGAGATCGCCGATCTGCTTCACGTGGGCGGGCGCACCCGGTCCTGCGGCCGCGGCCTCTTCCAGGATGGTTTTGAGGCGCTCGCGGTTGCGCTCGGTCATCACCGCCATCGTGCCCCACCGGGCCTGCCGCGCCGGGATCGGGTTGCGGTCCAGCCAGCCCCCGGCCGCATAGCGCCAGAAGTCCTCGCAGGGCTTGCAATTCGGGTCGAGATCTTCCTTGTGAATTCCGCTCTTCTGGGCCGGCAGGGTCAACGCCAGCACCATGGAGAGCCAGACAATGCTGGTCAGCTTTCGCATGCCTCCAGTTTACTGGGAGGCGATGCCGAAGATTTTTTCGGCATATTCGCGGCTGCGGCGCAGGCTCTCTTCCAGCGGCCGGGTGATCTGCGTTTCCTTGTCATAGGCCAGCTCCACCGAAAGATACCCGGTGAAGCCCGTGGAGCGCAGATGCTGCGCCACCGCCCGGTAATCGATGTCGCCGTCGCCGAACTCTTCCGTCCACACGCCGCCTTTGGAGTTGCGCACATGCAGGCCGTAGAGCCTCGTTCCGCACTCTTTCAGGATTGTCATGACGTCGAGCCCCGCCCGGTAGACCCAGTGCGTGTCCAGGCAGACCCGCATGTATCGGCGGTCCGTGCTGGCCAGCATGAACCGCCATTCGCGCCCGTTGTCAGCAAGCTCCGGCGCGTGCTGATGCAGCATGAGCCTCACGCCCGAATTCAGCAACGCCCAGCCCAGCGTCTCGAGGGCCTCGGCCTGCACTTTCAGCTCTTCGTCCGTCTTGGGCCGGCCGACGGGATTCGGATTGAAGACCACTGCATCGAGCGGCCTGTGGCGGAGGATCCTCTGCGCCAGCTCGACCGTCGCCGCAATCGTCTGACGCGCCGAGTCGCGCGTATGCATGGGGCCGCCGTTGTAGACGGTGGAACATTTCAGGCCTGCAGATTCGAGGGCGCGGAACGTGATCTGGTCCAGCCCTGGCTCGAAAAACAGGCTCATCAGCTCCACGTCCCGGTAGCCGGCGCGCGCGAATGCCGCGCAGATGTCCGGGATATGATCCTGCGCGCGCCTGCCCTGCCGAGAGTAGTGCTGCGTCCAGACGTAGACGCCCGCCTGCATGACGGGGTCGTATTCAGGGGCTGCCTTGGCGGCCAGGGACGCGCTGCCAGCGGCCAGGAACGTGCGGCGGTTCATCCGGAATCCCTCCGCCGCACACTATATCGGATCTGCGCGCCGCGCGAGTGTTCAGTCTGACGAAGGACGCGGAACGAAGCGGAGGGCGGCCGAGTTCATACAGTAGCGGAGCCCGGTGGGCGGCGGACCGTCGGGGAAGACGTGGCCGAGGTGGGCGTCGCAGCGGGCGCAGAGCACTTCCACGCGCACCATGCCGTACGAGAAATCTTTCTCCGTACGGATGTTGACGGCGTCCAGCGGCTGGAAGAAACTCGGCCATCCGGTGCCCGAGTCGAACTTTGCCTTCGAATCGAACAGGGCGGTGCCGCAGCAGGCGCAGCGGTAAATGCCGTCCGCATGGTTGTCCCAAAACGCTCCCGTGAAAGGAGGCTCGGTGCCCTTGTTGCGGGTCACGAAGCAGACGCCGGGGTCCAATTCTTTCCGCCAGTCCTCGTCCTTTTTCCGCACGGGCTCGACCTCGGCGTAACCGAGGAAACGGCCTGCGTCATCGAATTCCGCGATTTTCATCCGCTTCTTCCCGAAGAGCCCGATCATGATTTCTTCCCGCCGCGCACCAGCCGGGGGCAGGCTTTTTTCAGTTTTTCCACTTTGGGAACGGCGTTGAAGTAGATATACGGGTTGCCAGGATTATTCGCAGCGTAGTCCTGATGGTAGTCTTCGGCGGGATAGAACGCCTTGAAGGGCGCCAGCTCGGTGACGATTTTCGAGCGGAACACTTTGGCCTCGTTCAACGCGCGGATGTAGGCTTCAGCAATCCGCTTCTGCTCGTCATTCATGTAAAAGATCGCGGACCGGTACTGCGGCCCGACATCGGGGCCCTGCCGGTTGAGCTGCGTCGGGTCGTGGGCCACTTCGAAAAACACGCGCAGGAGCTGGCCGAAAGTCACCACGGAGGAGTCGTACGTAATCTCGATGGCTTCAGCGTGGCCGGTGTCGCCCATGGAGACGCGGCGGTAATTGGCGGTGTCCTTCGAGCCGCCGGAGTATCCGGAGACGACGTCCTTGACGCCTTCGATCAGCTCGAACACGGCCTCGGTGCACCAGAAGCAGCCCCCGGCCAGCACGGCCTTCTTCAGCCCGGGCGCGGGCTTCTCATCGATGGGAGGCTCGGGAAATTGCGCTGCGCTTGCGTTCAGGTTCATGGCGAGAAACAGGCTGCCCAGAGCAGACCACTTCATGATTGGTTGGATGAGCCCGCGGCGCGGCCGGGTGCAGGAACGCAACTTCTTTCAGCTGAAGCGCGGCGGCCGGCGGCGGAGCTGGGTGCGGTCTTCCAGCGCCGCCCCGATGCGCAGCAGCAGCGGTTCGTCCCAGGGCCGTCCCACCAGCTGCATTCCGATCGGCAACCCATCGGAAGAGTAGCCGGCCGGCATCGACAGGACGGGCAGCCCCAGGAGATTGAAGCCGCGGAGCAGCCGCGTGGCGGCGATGCGCGTATCTTCCATCTCGCCGCGAATCTCCACCTGCTTCTGTCCGATCCGCGGCGCCGTCATTGGCGTGGCGGGCACCAGCAGCGCGTCCACGCGCCTGAGGATGTCGAGATAGACGCCAAGAATGCGTTTCCGCAGCCGCTGCGCCTGCAGGTAATCCACAGCCGGAATCACCCGGCCCATGTCGAGCAGCGTGCGCACGTCGTCGCCATAAGTCCTGCGGCGCTTGCGCAGGTACGGCTCGTGGACGGCTGCCGCCTCGGACAGCAGCGTGATGTGCGCCAGCGTGTTCAGCTGCTCGCCGTCGGGGACCTGCACGCGCTGCAGCTCCGCGCCCAGATCCTCCGCGGTGTAGGCCATGAAGTACACGGCGCCGTCGACTTCTTTGTCGATGCGGTCGAAGAAGAAATTCCGCGGCAGACCGATCCGGATGCCGCGCAGGGACAGCTCGCCCTCGCCGGGCAGGCAGCGGGGCACCGGACGGTCGACCGAACTGGGGTCCTTCGGGTCGAACCCCGCCATGGCTTCGAACAGCAGCGCCGTGTCACGGACCGTCTGCGCCATCGGCCCCGGATGGTCGAGCGTGTAGCCCAGCGGCAGGACGCCGTGTTTCGAGACGCGCCCGAAGGTCGGCTTGAGCCCCGTGATGCCGCACCACGACGCGGGCACGCGGATGCTGCCTCCGGTGTCCGTGCCCGTGGCCGCGAGGGCCATCCCCGTGGCCACCGCCACGCCGCTCCCTCCTGAAGAGCCGCCCGGACTGCGCTCCGGGTCCCACGGATTGCGCACCGCGCCGTAGTGGGGGTTCTCCGACGTGATTCCGTAAGCGTGCTCGTGGAGATTCGTCTTTCCGAGCATTACCGCACCCGCATTGGCGAGCCGCTCCACGACCGTGGCGTCGAACTCGGGCACGTACTCGGCGAACGTTTTCGAGCCACCTGTCGTGCGGATGCCGCGCGTGCAGAACAGGTCCTTGTGCCCAATGGGGATTCCGTGCAGCGGGCCGCGGTCGAGGCCCGAGGCCCGCTCGGCGTCCGCTTTGCGGGCCTGTTCCAGCGCCACGTCGGCGGTGACCGTCAGGAACGCATTCAGTTCCGGGTTCCATTTCTCGATCCGCGCCAGGCACTCGAGCGTCAGCTCGACGGAGCTCACCTGCCGCTGCCGCAGCGCTGCGGCGGCTTCCATCAGCGTCATGGCCGCGGCTCCGATTGCGGGAGATCCACGCGGAACACCTCCGCCGGCTCTTCGCCCCAGTCGAGCATCCCGCGCAATCCGAGCATCGTGCGCGACAGCGCTTCGAGCCGCCGCAGGGACGGTTCCGGCAGCTCGACTTTCTGGGCTTCCGCGATCGACTTCCAGTCGGGGAGGAACGATGACGGCATGGTTTAATGATGGCATGCCGAATCGCGAGCCGACCATCAGCGGCGCGCACACGCCCCTGCTCGTTTCCAGCGAAGAGGACGCCCTGTTCCGCTCCGCGGTCGCCGAGTTCGCGCGGAAGGAGATCGCCCCGCGCGCGCAGGCCATGGATGCAGCCGGCAAGCTTGAAGCCGGGCTGTTGCGCCAGCTGTTCGAGATGGGCCTGATGGGCATTGAAATCCCCGAAGAGTATGGCGGTCAGGGGGGCACCTTCACGCAGGCGCTGCTCGCCATCGAAGAGATCGCCAAGGCCGACCCTGCGGTGGCGGTCGTCGTGGACGTCCAGAACACGCTGGTGAACTTCGCCCTTATGCAGTGGGGCACGGAAGAGCAGAAGCGCAGCTGGCTGCCCCGGCTGGCCGCGGACACGCTGGGCGCGTTCGCGTTGAGCGAAGCCGGCGCCGGCTCGGACGCGTTCGCCCTTGCCGCCCGCGCCGTTCCCGACGGAGACGGCTTCCGGGTGACGGGACGGAAACTGTGGATCACAAACGCTGCGGAAGCGGGGCTGTTTCTCGTGTTCGCCAACTCCAACCCCGAGGCGGGCTACCGCGGCATCACGTGCTTCCTCATCGGGCGCGAGGCGGCAGGGCTGCAGATCGGCCGCAAGGAAGACAAGCTCGGCATCCGCGCTTCGTCCACCTGCGAGCTGATCCTCGATGACGTGCGGGTGTCCGCTGAGGCCGTGCTCGGCCAGCCCGGCCAGGGCTACAGGATCGCCATCGAGACGCTCAACGTCGGCCGCATCGGCATCGCCGCGCAGATGACCGGGCTGGCGGCGGCGGCGCTCGGGCACGCCATCGAGTACGCGAAGCAGCGGAAGCAGTTCGGCCGCCCGATTGCGGAGTTTCAGGCGGTGCGGATGGATCTGGCGCGGATGGCCACGGATCTGGAAACGGCGCGGCTGCTGGTCTACAACGCCGCCCGCCGCCGCGAGGCCGGGCTCGATTTCGTCAAGGAGGCCGCCATGGCGAAGTATTGGGCCTCGGAGATTGCCGAAACGGCGGCTTCGCGCGCCATCGAGATCTTCGGCGGCGCCGGTTTCACGCGCGATTACCCGGTCGAGAAGCTGTTCCGCGACTCCAAGATCGGCCGGATCTACGAGGGGACGACCAACATGCAGCTGCTGACGATTGCGAAGCAGCTGCTCGGCTGAGGCGCGCAACGCGCCCGCCGCCGGACGCATCTACGAGCAGTGAGGGCCCGGACATGAAACTTCTGTTGGCTGCCGCGCTCGCCGCTGTGGTTCCCGCGATGCCGCAAACGGCGCCGGATCCCAGCCCCGACGAGATCGAGCGCATCATCCAGAAGATGGCTGAGAAGGAAACGGAGTTCGCGCGCGCACGGGAAAACTACACGTGGCGCCAGCGCTACCGGTTCGACGAGCTCAGCCCGGACCGCCGGCCTGTGGGGAAGCTGGAGATGGAGGCCGACGTCCTGTTCGACAAGAGCGGCAAGCGGATCGAGCGCGTGACGTACGCGCCCATGAACACGCTGCGCAACATCATCTTCACGCCTGAAGACGAGCAGGACATGCGGAACGTGCAGCCGTTCGTCTTCACGCTGAAAGATCTGCCGAATTACCGCGTGCGGTATCTGGGCCGCGAGACGATCGACGAGATCGGCTGCTATGTCTTCGCGGTGAAGCCGAAAACGATGGTGGAGGGGCAGCGGTACTTCGCGGGAATCGTGTGGGTGGACGACCGCGACCTGCAGATCGTCAAGACGTACGGGCGGGGCGTGGGCACGGGCAAGCGCGTCGCAGGGCAGCGGTTCCCCAAGTTCGAGACCTGGCGCGAACAGATCGACGGGAAATACTGGTTCCCCACGTACACGGTGTCCAACGACGTGCTCAACTTCGAGTCGGGCGCCATTCCGATCAAGCTGGTCATCACCTACCGCGACTACAAGCAGTTCAAGGCGGAGACCATCATCACCTACGAAGGGGTCGACGAACCTGCGCCCGAGCCGCCCAAGCCTCCGGCGAAGAAACAGTGACGCTCCGTTCAACGCCCTTTTTTCGCCGTTCGGGGCTGCACCACGCCCATTGAACCCTGAATCTTCCGCCCGGGTGCGGGCGTCGGAGATAATAGACAGGTAGTTCATGCCGGATCACGGTTTCCGCGCCCGCCGAGACTGGGCAGCACTCAAGCGTAGACTGCGCGAACTGAAGATGATCGCCTGGGGTGCGATCCATGTCGAGCACCCCGTCATGGCGCACATCGTCCCGATTCGCCGCTGCAACCTGTCGTGCGCCTATTGCAACGAATACGACGACGTCTCCCGCCCGGTTGATACCGAGGTGATGTTCGAGCGCATCGACACGCTGGGGCGCCTCGGCACCTCCATCATCACGATCAGCGGGGGCGAGCCGCTGCTGCACCCGGATCTCGACCAGATCATCACCCGCATCCGCCGCAACGGCGCCATTTCCGGGTTGATCACGAACGGCTATCTGCTCACCAGCGAGCGCATCGAGCGCCTGAACCGCGCCGGGCTCGATCATATGCAGATCTCCATCGACAACGTCATGCCGGATGACGTGTCGAAGAAGAGCCTGAAGGTGCTGGACAAGAAGCTGCAGCTTCTGGCGAAGCACGCGCTGTTCCACGTCAACATCAACTCCGTTGTCGGCGGCGGCGTGCGTCACCCTGAAGACGCTCTGGTGATCGCGAAGCGGGCCATCGAGCTCGGCTTCAGCTCCACGATCGGCATCATTCACGACCACACGGGGCAGCTGAAGCCCCTCAGCGACCGCGAGCGTGAAATCTACGTTCAGGTGAAGGCGCTGGAGAAGCGCAACTACTCGCAGCTGAGCTTCTTCCAGGAGAACATCGCCAAAGGCCTGCCGAATCGCTGGCGCTGCCGCGCCGGCGCGCGCTACCTGTACATCTGCGAGGACGGGCTGGTGCATTACTGCTCGCAGCAGCGCGGCTACCCGGCCAAGCCGCTGTCGGAGTACACGCTGGACGATTTCCGGCGCGAGTACGTCACCGAGAAGGATTGCGCCCCCCACTGCACGATCAGCTGCGTGCACTATACGTCGTACTTCGACTTCTGGCGCGGCCCGCAGACATTGCCCGATCCGCGCCGCTCTCTGGAAGCCCAGACCCGTCCGCCGCTGGTGCAGATCACGGGCGCAGGCCGCTGAGCTTCAGGCCGCGCGCGACCGTTCCTCAGCGTGGGCCCTGTGCAGGCCCGTTCAGCTGCTTCGCAGAAAATGCTCCCCGATGGCTGCGACGCAACGCGCGGCCGCCTGACCGTCCCACAGATCGGGCGTGCGCGCCCCTGGACGGCGCAGCCCATGCCGCCTCCAGGCGGAAAGGATCGATTCCCTTGTTGTGCCCGCAAGCACGTTGGTGCCCTGAGTGAGAGTAATGGGCCGCTCCGTGTTGTCGCGCAGCGTGAAACAGGGGATTCCCAGGACCGTGGTCTCCTCCTGGATGCCGCCGGAATCCGTGAACACCGCGGCGGCATCCGCCATCAGGCTGAGGAACTCGAGGTAAGACAGGGGCTCCAGCAACCGAATCCCGCCGCTGCCTGTGCAGCCGGCGCTCGCCAGCCTGGCTCGCGTCCTCGGATGGACCGGAAACACGAGCGGCAGCTCGGAAGCGATTTCCTCCAGTGCGCCGAGAATCCCCTCGAGCGCAGCGGGATCGTCCACGTTGGCCGGCCGGTGCAGGGTCACCACTCCGTACGAACCCGCCGCCAGTCCAAGGCGCTCCGCCACCCGCTGTTCCCGCGCCTGGTCCAGGTGCCGCCGCAACGAATCGATCATGAGATTGCCCACCAGGCGCACTCTGGCGGCATCCACGCCCTCGCGCGCCAGATTCTCCAGACCGCTGGGTTCGCTGACCAGCAACAGGTCTGAAATGGCGTCCGTCAGAACCCGGTTGATCTCTTCCGGCATCGTGCGGTCGAAGCTTCGGAGGCCGGCTTCAACGTGGATCACCGGAATGCAGAGCTTGGCGGCCACCAGTGAACAGCCGAGCGTCGAGTTGACGTCGCCGACCACCACCACGGCGTCGGGCCTGGACTCGAGAACCACCGGTTCGAAGCTCCGCAGGATCTCCGCCGTCTGCTGCGCATGCGAGCCGGATCCGACCCCCAGATAGTAGTCAGGATCAGGAAGCTCCAGATCCCGGAAGAAGGCGCCTGACATCTGGTGGTCATAGTGCTGCCCCGTATGCACGAGGAGCGGATGGAACCGGCGGTCCGCGCGCAGCGCGCGCCACAGTGGCGCCAGTTTCATGAAGTTCGGCCGGGCGCCTCCGACGCACAGCAGCCTGAGTGAGCGTGTCGACTGGCTCATCGGGTGTCCTTCCAGTGTGCCATGAGCCGCAGGCCGGCTCTCTGCGGGCCGCCCTTCAGACCGGGCCGGAAGGCGCGCACCTGACCAGGAAGGGACAGCGGGCGAAACAGAAGGCCCGCCCGGGCTCCTGGCCGCGGGCGGGCCTGTCGGTTCATTATCAGTGCTGCACCGCTACTTCTTGAGAGTGCGGATGAAGGCGATGAGGTTGTCGAGATCGCCGGGCTGGAGCGTCTTGAGCAAAGCCTTATGGTTGGCTGCTTCGTTGAATTTCTTCGTGATCTCGGCGTCTTTCATCGCCTGCACTTCTTTCCCGCCGAGCGGCAGGAGCTTCTCGCCGAACTTCTTCTGCATGGCGGGCGTGCCGGCGCCGTCCTCGGCGTGGCAGCTCTTGCAGCGCTTCATGTACAGATCCTTGCCTTTTTCGGCGTCTCCGGCGCCCAGAGCGGGCAGAACCACCATTCCGGCAAATACAACGGGAATGAACAACCGCAGCAGTTTGAGCATGAATCAGACCTCCTTGTCCATTATACGCATTCGGCGGCCGCCGAGTTGCCGCTTGCAGGGTCAAGTCGCACGCATTTCGCCGTCTGGCCAGCTGAGCCGATGGAGGACTTCGCGGGTGGGAGTCACGGGCCCTCTGCCCTGTTTCCACAGCTGGAACGCGAGCCGCCACCGCAATGTGCCGCAGGTCTCTCCGGTTCGGTCCTCTGAAGATCACCCGCCGCGCGGAGGTCGCACTGTGGGGGCACCAACTGTGGCCGCTGGCACCGCCCTTTTGCACGGCTCTGAATTTGGTCAGGAGGTGCGACGACTTTCTTCCGCGCTTCTGTCCCGCAGGGACCTTGGCGCTAACGTCCGTATCCTTCGGGTTTCCCTCGCCTGCAACCGCTCTTCCGCCCGAAACTCTTCGGAATAGGGCGGCAGACTGAGCCGGGATTCGTCAAGAGCCTTGAAAGGCAGGCTTGGGGCCGCAGAGTCTCCCATTCCGGGCGGAGCTCAGGAAGGTTGTCTTCTGATACCCGATCCACCCACGCTGGCCCGCAAAACGGTACGCCCGCCCTTTGTGTGCTGCAGACCTGGCAATGATCCGATTACTGTCCGGACCGCCGCCCTGGCAACGTGTACTGGATTTCTTTCGGCCCGTCCTCCGCCCCGACAATCCGGATCGTCCTCACCTTTGGCTCCGGCGCCCCCGCCGGCAGGGTCACCACCCCTCCCGCATTGCCCTCGATTCCCGTTCCACGCGCCACCGGTCTGATGCCCGCCGGAGCGGCGCCCGGTTCTGCTCCCAGCCAGGCGTCCAGAGCCTGCCTGCCAGCCTGCATCATCATGTCTTTTCCAGCCGAGATTCCCGCTTCGAGCTCTTTGGCGGGAATGTCCAGGGTGAGTGCGAGCTCTTCGCCTTTGAGGTCGACACGCAGCTGCCGCAACCAGCCTGCCAGCGCATCGTCTCCGCCAAACGCTCCAGCGAACTGCATCAGCCCCGCCATGTTCTGCGCGGATTGGGCGCTATCGGCCACAAGAACCGCTGACAGGCGAAGCCCCTCCTGCAGGCTCAGACCGAGCTCGGCCTGTTTCAGACCCGAGAGCGGATCCGGCTGTTTCCCGTCAGACGCAGCCGCCGGCGTCGCCGCGACCAGCCAGATGTCTGCTGTGGCGGCCATGCGCATCGCCCGCCCGGACAGATTCGCGTCCCGCGCCCCGCCCTTTCCAGACAGGATGATTTTCAGGGCTGCGCGGTCGCCCATCAGCATCAGCCTGTCTCCTACGACCGCGATCAGCGGTTCAGTCGGCTTCGCCCGGGGCGGCACATACAGGTCAGCCCCGAGGAATTTCTCGACCGCCGTTCCGGGTGGAAGCTCCTTCTTCAGCAGCGCGCGGTCCAGTTTTCCCTCGACGGCCACCACCAGACCTTCGGGATCCGCGCCGCCGGCTGTTTCCATGGAGATTCCGGAGGCGAGGATGCGATCCAGCGCGACGACAGCGCTGAACCCGAACCCCGATGTCTTCACCTGGCTCTCGGCGCCGGCAAACTGCCTTTTCAGAATCTGCGCAGCCGCCGAGTCCCGCGCCCGCGCCCAATCCACTCCTAGAATCCACTTCGCCTGCGGATGGACGAACCGCCAGGGGTCGTCGCCCAATCCGGGTGGCTGCACGGCCGGGGCCGCCGCCAGCGAGCAGGACATTGCCACAAGCGCGATGATCAGCCGCATGGTTCTCCTCCTCCGTTCCATCGGCGCAGACCTGTGCTGACTTTAGCATGGTGCCGGAATGATTCCTCGCCGCGCGCACCAGTCACGCCAGGACGGACCGGATCACCGCGTTCGGCTAGCCGCGGGTGCCTAGATCGCCACGTTCGCAATAGCGACCTTCCGGCATATTCCACTTTGCGCTCCGCCTCTTCTTGTGGGTTTTGCTCTTTCGCCGCCCGCTGTTCAGTCTGGTCCGTCAGAAATCGTGCGTCAGCCGAGGCCTTGGAGGCGACGCTTCAATCAATCATTGCCCGCCGGCGGAGGAACAAGGGGGCCGCTCGCCCTCGCGGCCCTCGGCCGCCTCGCTCGCGGCTCCGGCCCCGCGGTGATTGTCGCCCGTACGGATGCTGCGCAGGGGCATCGCGGCTGCGTGTCCCGGCGGAGATCTCGGGCCCGTCTGAATTTCCACAGTCGCTGGCGCCCGCATTGCCGCACGTTCCCACTGCCGCCTGTTAGAAAATGAAATCTCTGAATTGAGTCTCGTTCGAAAGGAACCACGATTTTTGGCTGAATGGGCACATCCCGACGACCCTGGTTTTCAGGGCACCGTTAACGAACTCCGGATGCACGAACGCTACGAGTTCGCTTCCCGGTTCGTGCAAGGCAAAGACGTTCTCGACGTCGCCTGCGGCGTCGGATGGGGCTGGCCGGATCTGGGGCAACCGCGGTCGGTGACTGGGATGGATGTGTCTCTCGAGGCGCTGTCAGAAGGCCGCCGTCGGGGTTACATCACGCGCGCCGCGGCAGCCGCCATGGAGCAGCTGCCTTTCCCTGACGCCACTTTCGATGCCGTCACATGCCTCGATGCGATCGGGCGCATCCCCGCCCGCGCCGCAGCCGCGTTCCTTCAGGAATGTATCCGGGTCCTGCGTCCCGGCGGCATTCTTGTCGTCTCCGCGCCTCTGCGGAGGGACGGCCGGCATTCCGGCAACCCCGGGCACTTCGTCGAGTACACGGAAGAAGAGATCCGCAGCCTGGTGGATTCCTCCTTCGATTGCCTCAATGCGAAGGTGGATGCGGGGGAAGATCCGCCGGTTTTTCTCTATGCTGGCGCCGTCAGGCAGGAGCATGCCTGCCAGCCGCGCATCCATTGGTCTGAGTCCGGGATCCACGTCCGCTGTGAAGCGTGGCTGGAAAGCACCGCCACTCCAACAGGCTTCCGTTTTACTCCTGGGGGGCTTGAGACAGTCACATCCACCTGCATGGGCGTTCTGATCGCGGAAGGACTTGGGCTGCAGCTGCCCAACCGCGACTCCATCGTCAGCTCGATTCTGGAGGCTCAGGATCAGGCTACCGGCCGGTTTCTGGAACCCCTTGCCAGCAGCATTCCGCCGGCCGGAGAGCTGCACGACCGGATTTATCTCGACAGCAAAACCACGTATTACGCGCTTCATGCATTAGACGCTCTCGGAGCACAGCCCAGGTATCCGTTGCAATTTCTGGAGGAGTATTCAAGAAAGGAACGGATCATTCAGTGGCTGTCGGATCTGGATTGGGGAAATCCCTGGCGCGAAAGCAACCTTGTCATGCACATGCTTTCCGGCCTTCTTTTCTCCCTGCGATGGGAGGGGAATCCCTGGGCTGCCGAGCGGTATCACGATATCCTCGACTGGCTCGACGCACGCCAGGATCCGCGCACCATGCTGTGGGGAACGGAGCGCGGCGCTTCGCTGCTGAACGCGGTCGCCGGCGCTTATCATTTCATCCCCTTCTACCGCTACGCCCGGCGCCCGGTGCGGGGCTGGTCGAAAATCGTGGATGCCTGTCTGGAGCTGCAGAACGAGGACGGCCTGTTCGCGCCCTATGCGGGCGGCGGTGCCTGCGAGGACGCGGACGCCATCGACCTGCTCTGCACCGCCGTGCGCGTCACCGGCCAACTCCGCTCCGAAATCCGGCAGGCGCTCACCCGTGCATTCTGGGCGATCTGGAACATGCAGCGTCCCGACGGAAGCTTCCCCTATTCGAACGTGGAAGGCGAGTCGCCGTACTGTTACTCCAGCTGGCCGGCCATGGAGGCCCGTATCGGCGGCGGAGATCTCTGGTCGACGTGGTTCCGCCTCTGCGCCCTTCACACGATCCACGCCCTGCTGGGGGAAGATCTTCCAGACCCGGGCCGGTGGACATTCCGCCGCATTCCGGGCCTCGGCTTCCACCTGCAGGACACCGCGATCCCTCCCGATGCTCCCCCTGAGCACCGCCCCATCTGGTTCCGGCCGCTGCCAGCCCCGCCCGAGCCCGCCGAGCCCCGCGTCTCTGTGGTCGTCACCTGCTACAACCTCGGCCAATACATTTCCGAATCCCTGTCCAGCGTCCGCAACCAGACTCTTTCGGAGATCGAAACGGTCATAGTCGACGACGGTTCCACCGATCCTTACACGGCCGCCCGCCTCGACGCCCTCGCACAGGACGGCTGGCGTGTGCTGCGCACCGAAAACCGCGGCCTGCCGGCCGCGCGCAATCTCGGCATCCGATCCACCCGCGCCCCGTACATCTGTTGCCTCGACGCGGACGACATCCTACGCCCCGCCTACCTGGAAAAGGCCCTGGCAGCGCTGGATGCCAATCCCCGCGCCGGATTTGTCACATGCTTCTACGAACTCTTTGACGAAGCCTCCGGCACCTGCTGCTTTCCCCGCCCCCAGTTGCCCCGCATGCTCGTCCGCAACGGGGCCGTTGTCTCCAGCGTCTTCCGCCGCGAGGCCTGGGTCGAAACGGGCGGTTACTGCGAATCCCTTCCAGCCATGCAGGACTGGGACCTCTGGATCTCGATTCTCGAAAAAGGCTGGGAGGCGGAACTGCTGCCGGAGCTGCTGTTCGATTACCGTGTCCGTCCGGGATCGATGTATTCCGAGACCAAAAAACCCCATCGATTTTCTCTGATTTCCTCTCTGATTCACGCCAGACATTACGGTCTGTATCAGCAATATCTATCTGATGTTCTTCGCCTCCAGGCCCGCCTTTTGGCGGAAAATGATGAATCCATCAACCGGCTGGAAGCCGCCTGGGCGCAAGCCCTGCGCAGCTTGCGCCGCCAGCCCGGCACGCGGATTCAGGCTGTCTCGCAGCCTTCTTCTGCTCCATCGCTCCCGGCTGACGAACCCGCTCCGACTCCGGCTGATGAACCCGCCCCGCCCCCGGCGACGGCCCCAGCCCCTGAGCCTGCGGCCGCCGGTCCCTCCTCGCCGCCCCCGTCTTGGTTCAAGACAGTGGCCTGGACCCTTCTGCAGGTCCTTCATCCCCGCGCTGGCTGGAGCGGCGCGCGGAACCTCTTTCTGTATCTCCGTTGCCTTCAATCCCGCGGAGCCCGGGCCGTCTGGGATTCATTCTTCGACCCGTCTGCCTACTCCGCGGCGCGGAGCGACGTGGCTGAAGCCCGCATCCGCCCGGCCGTTCATTATCTCCTCGCCGGCGCCTGGGAGCAGTCGGATCCTTCACCAAGGTTCAGCTCCGCCTTCTATATCAGGCGGCATGCCGACGTGGCCGCTAGCGGCCTTAATCCGCTGCTTCACTACGCGCTGTTCGGCGCGGCCGAGGGCAGGATCTTCGCCGCCCCTTCCGCAGGTGCCGCGGAAGGCCCCGGCTTTTCCAGCGAAATCCGCCAGTCTGGCGGCCCGCCCCACGAACCCTTGATCTCGGTTGTCGTCCCCTGCTTCAACCGCGGCCGCTATCTGGAGGAAGCCCTCCACTCCGTCCTCAGGCAGACTTTCTCCAACCTGGAGGTTCTCGTCTTCGAAGGCGAATCGACCGGGCCCGCCAGCCCAGCGCTCGTCCGCCGCCTCGAGCGCGCGAACCTTCCTCGCGTCCGCTTCTTTTTCCTGAATGAGCCTCGCCTGACCGGGGCTCATCTCAATAACGTCATTGCGCGCGCCCAGGGCCGCTATATCTGCTGCCTGGACGCCGCCGCCCTGCTGGAGCCCACTTATCTGGAAACAGCCGTCTTTCTCGCCGAGCTGGGCGATTACGACTTCGTGTACTCCTCGCTTCAGTCTTCCGGGAAGGACTCGTCTGCATGGCCCGCAGATGATCCCCGCTGGCCTGGCATTCTGAAAGAAAACCAGGTCTCGCCAGCTGCCCTGTTCCGCCGCGCCATGTGGGAGACCTTGGGCGGCTTCCGCGACTGGGGAAAGGGCGAACAGCACGCCCCTGGGGATTGGGACTTCTGGATCAGAGCCCTCGCCGCAGGATTCCAGGGCGCAGCCATTCGTGCGCCCCTTGTGCGATACCGTGCCCTGTCCTCCAGCCTTTTCGGGCACTGCACCGCCCCTCCGAAAGACTGGGCGGGCAGGCTTGCCGCGGAAAACCGCTCTGCGGCCACCCTGGAGCACCCGCCGGCGCGGCCCCTGCCCGATGTCCCCCGCGTCTCCTGGACCAGCCTCGAAGATCCGGCGCCCCAACCCGCGGTCCTCGTGGCTCTGCCTTTTTTCACTGTCGGGGGCGCCGAGAAAATCTTCCTCGCCCTCGTCCGGCGCTGGCGCCGCCAGGGGACGAAAGTCGTGGTGGTCACATCGCTCGAACTCGGTCCCTCCTCGCCCGACCGCCTGGACGTGCTGCGGCGCGAAACACCGCATGTATATGACCTACCGCAAATCCTCCGGAGCCGCCAGGAATTATGGCCCGATTTTATCTACTATCTCCTTCGGCGCCACCATGTGTCCCTCATTTATTTCGCTGCATGCGACGTGATGTATCAATTGCTCCCGCAAGTCCGCCAGGAGTTTCCACAAATCCCCATCGTGGATCAGGTCTTCAACGACGAAGTTCACTTCTATACAAACCGTGCTTACTCAAAATCGATCGACTGCACCGTCGTGCCTGGAGACCGCATCGCCCGCCGCCTGCGGGTAGAATATGGCGAACCGGACGCCCGCGTGGCCGTCATCCCCCACGGCGTCCCCATCTCCCGCGGCCGTCCTGACGCCCGTCCATCTTTGCCGCCGGAGTTCCAGAACAAGCCTCTCGTCGGCTTTTTCGGACGATTGTCTCCCGAAAAAGGCCCTCTCGATTTCGTCCGGATCGCCGCGTCCGTTCACGAAAAACTGCCGGAGGCGCGCTTCGTCATGACCGGCGAAGGATCGGAGCGGGAGGCTGTCGAGGAAGAAATCCGCCGCCGCCGCCTGAGCCGGGTCTTCCTCGCCCCGGGCTTTGTGCCGGACGTCCGCCCCTGGATCGCCGCCTGCGACGTCGTCGCCGTCCCCTCCCTGCTCGACGGCATGCCGCTCATAGTCTTCGAGGCCCAGAGCCTTTCCCGCTGTGTTGTCGCCTCCCGCGTCGGCAGCATCCCCGAGGTCATCATCGATGGCGAAACCGGTCTGCTGTGCCAGCCGGGCGACATCAATGGCTTCACCGCCGCCATCATCCGTCTGCTTGAATCGCCCGAAACGCGCCGCCGCATCGGCGAAGCTGCACGCCAGCGCGTCCTCCAGGAGTACACCGAGGAGGTCATGCTCGACCGCTATTTCCGCCTGTTTGGCTCGCTTCTGGCCCGCCGGCGCGAAGGCCAGTCCTGATGAGGCGCAGCGCCTTCGCGCAAAGCATGGCGGGCCGGTGTGAGAGAATATGCGGTGTCCAGGAGGTCAGTTGAACGCATGCTTTCTTTCTTCGCCCTCGGCCTTTTGACCTTCGCGGCGCCCGCCGCCGCCCAGGAAACCATTTCGCCTGACGAACTCATCGAGAAACACATTGCCGCCGTCGGCGGCCGCGAGGCCCTCGAAAAAGTGAAATCCATGGTCATGACGGGCTCCTTCGAGCTGCCCGCCATGGGCGCTTCCGGAACCATCAACGTCTACGCCAAGGCCCCCAACAAGCGGATGGCCGTCATCAATATCGATGGCTTCGGAGAGATCTTCCAGGGCTTCGATGGCGAGCGCGGCTTCAGCGTCAGCCCCATGGGCTCGGTCGACGCCAGCGGACAGATGCTGGAAGACATGAAGCGCGACTCCATTCTGCATGCCGCGCTTCAGTTCAGGCAGATCTACCCGAAGATCGAAGTCAAGGGGAAAGAGAAAGCGGGCGAGCGCGAGGCCTGGGCTGTCGTGATGACGCCTGAAAAGGGAAGCCCCATGAAAGCCTGGTTCGACGCCGAGACGTTTCAGCTGCTGAAAACTTCGGGCGTCCGCGTCACCGATCAGGGGGAGGCCGAGATCACCACCGAGTTCAGCGACTACCGGGAAGTGGCCGGAACGGGCATGAAAGCCCCCTACATGATGAAACAGATCATGCCGTTCGGCGAAATCATCATGCGCTTCTCGGAAATCAAGGCGAACGCCGAGATTGACGACGCCCGGTTCAGGAAGCCCTGATCTCCCCCGCACGGCCTGCATTTGAGTCCGCCGCCTCCGAGCCTGTCTAATTGATAGGAGTGAGCGGCTTTGCGGCACTTCTGAGCCGGAACCGGAATTATCGCAACCTCTGGCTCGGCCAAGTGGTCAGCGAAATCGGCGACCACTTCAACTCGATCGCCGTCCTTTCGATGGCGCTCCATCTGACGGGGAGCGGAGCCACAGTCGGCGGCGCCATGCTGGCGCGCGTCGCCCCGGCGCTGCTGGCGGCGCCCCTCGCAGGCGTCCTCCTCGACCGCCTGGACCGCCGGCGCGTGATGATCGCGTCCGACCTCTTCCGCGCCGCGGTCGCCATCGCGCATCTGCTGCTGCTCATCTATCCGAAAACCTGGCTGCTCTATTCCCTCAGCGCGCTGCTCACGTTCGCCGCGCCATTTTTCAACAGCGGGCGGGCAGCCATTCTCCCCCGGCTCGTCAGCCGCGACGACCTTCACGCGGCCAACGCGCTGACGCAAACCACAGGGTGGCTCACCGTCGCCGCCGGCACCATGCTGGGCGGTTTCAGCACAAGCTGGCTGGGCTATCAGGGCGCCTTTCTGATGAACGCCGCCAGCTTTCTCTGGAGCGCGTGGGCCATCCGCTCGCTGAGCGTCGACGGGGGCTTCGCCGCACAATCGCAGGCGCTGCCGGAGCGGAGGCCGAGCTCGGGATGGGAGGAGTTCCGGGAAGGCGTCCGCTACATCGGCGCCCATCCGCTGATCCTGGGCATCCTGCTGCTTGGCGCGGGGTGGGCCACGGGCGGCGGCGCCGCGCAGATCCTGTTCACTCTGTTCGGCGAATCCGTCTTCGGCCGAGGCCCGTCGGGCACCGGCATTCTCTGGGGGTTCGCCGGACTCGGACTCGTTGCCGGAGGGCTTGCCGCGCGGCAGTGGGAAGGCCACATCAACTTCCGTCTCTACAAACACACGGTCACTGTGACCTTCCTCTTTCATGGCCTGTTCTACATGCTGTTCAGCATCGCCCCGTCGCTCTGGCAGGCGGCGGCGTGGATCTTCCTGTCGCGCCTCTGCGTCGCGATGAATTCGGTGATGAACCGGACGATGCTGCTGCTTCACGTGCCGGACCGCCTGCGGGGCCGCGTTTTCACAGCTTCGGAAGGCATTGTCAACGGCGTCATGATGATCTCGATGGCCGCAGCCGCCATGGCCGCCGCCATTTACAGCCCCCGCCAGATCGGTTTTGTCGCCGGCGCCCTCAGCGCCTCCACGGCTGTCTTCTGGGCGTGGGCCAACGCTGCCGGCAAACTCCCCGAACCCGCCCGGGACTGGCAGGAACCCGAGGGCGAGTTCCGGGATCCTGTTACCACCGCCTGACCGCAGGCATGATGCATCGCTGCAGTTTTCGACGCTGACATGCAACCCTTGCGCTGCAGATAAAAAGACCGTATTGTATGAATAGCTGCGGCCATGCTGACGCCGCAGTCCACGGAGTACTGCCCATGACGTCATACGGTTGGCTGTTCGACCCGAAGCGGTGTATCGAATGCAGCGCCTGCGAAGCGGCCTGCAAACAGTGGAACCAGGTGGAAACGGGAGTCAATGTCCGCTGGCGGCGCGTGCTGCGCCAGGAATCCGGCTCATTTCCCAATGTGCGCGTGACGGCCATCTCGATGGCCTGCAACCACTGCGAGAACGCCTTCTGCCAGAAGGTATGTCCGGCCCGCGCCATCTGGCGGCGCGGCAGCATGGTGCTGATCGACTCGGAAAAATGCGTCGGTTGCGGCCAGTGCTACATGTTCTGCCCGTACGGCGCTCCGCAATTCAATCCCGTCACCCGCAAGACCAGCAAGTGCACGATGTGCTTCGACCGTGTCGAACAAGGCCTTCAACCGGCCTGCGCCACGGCCTGTCCTACGGGGGCCTTGCAGTGGGGCGAGTGGAAGGACATTGAAAACAAGGGCACGGACCGCATGCCGGGCATGGCGTTTCCCCGGCAGATGCAGCCGCGCATCCGTTTCATTACCGACCCGTGGCGCGCGTAAGGAGGCAATGCAATGATCACCCGGAGAACGGTTCTTCACAACGCCGGCGCAGCTGCCGCTCTCAGCCTCGCCCCGTGGCGGGATGCATTCGCAGCCTATTTCGAGCAGTCGCAGTCCGTCCCTTATCCACCCGAGTCCATTGTCACCGCGTGCGGCTTCTGCGATTCCGCCTGCGGCATGCGGGCCACCGTGCAGGACGGGGCCATCCGTTTTCTGCAGGGGCTGCCGGAAGACCCTCACAACGAGGGCCGTCTCTGCGCGAAAGGCACGACAGCCGCCTGGGTGAAGAACGACCCCGACCGGCTGAAGTTCCCCATGAAGCGCACAAACCCGCGGAAAGGCGTCGAGGAAGACCCTGGCTGGGTGCGCATCTCGTGGACCGAGGCCCTGGACACGATCGCCGCGCGCTTCGGCGAAATCCGCGAGAAATACGGATCCGAGGCCCTGCTCGCCATCTCGCGAGGCAGTCCCGCCTGGTTCGCGCGCCTCTACAACGCTCTCGGCATGGAGCGGATCGATCATAACGACCTCTGCTACGGCGTCGATATCGTTGTTTCCCAGCGCACGATCGGCGCCCACTCCTTCGCCTGGGATCTGGAAAACGCCAAATACATCGTCCTGTTCGGCTGGGACTTCATGGCCCGCGCCAAGCTCAGCCTCGCCAACCGCCTTCTCCATGCCAAAGAAAACGGCGCCCGCGTGGTGGGCTTCAATCCGCTGCATACGCCGACGGCCCGCTTTTGCGATGAATGGCACCCCGTCCGTCCGGGCGGCGACCTCGCCATCGCGCTGGCGATGATTCATGTCCTGCTCAAGGAGAACCTCT
>FWPV01007198.1_pt1 | contig 20480 bp, 10 predicted proteins | sample 2228371 | NCBI WGS metagenome assembly FWPV01 (sample SAMEA103939776, study PRJEB20133) | metagenome | reverse complement strand
GTGGGTTGCCCCGGGTTTCGGCTATTGACAATTAGAAAAAATTACTTAAATTTATTATTGTTAACGATAACGCATAGAAGTATAGGTTTCTTTCAGCGAAGGGCATATTGAAAACGTGAAATGATTTAAAGTCAAAGCCAATAATGGCTTTATTAAGCCAAAAAATAAAAAATGTAGGAGGGTATAAGATGAAGAAAGCATGGTTAGGAGTTCTTTTGGCTATCCTCCTCACTGGAGTCCTGGCGGCTCAGGTGGGTCGCCAGACAGGGGTAATCCGGGGCGTCATAACTGACCCGGACGGAAACGGCCTTCCTGGTGTCACCGTAACTGTGACCAGCCCCGCACTGATCGGGAAAATTTCTGATATTACCGCCGTGGATGGTTCTTACCGCTGTGCCACTCTCCCCCCTGGTACTTATACTGTTGTTGCTGAATTGGAGGGTTTCAAGACAGTTCGGAGAGAGAATGTCATAGTCCATGTGGGTATGGTGGTGACAATTAATCTTCAGATGGAGCCTTCCACCCTGAAAGAGGAGGTAGTGGTGACAGCAACAGCTCCTACGGTGGATGTTCAGTCAGTAAAACTTTCTACCACAGCTACGACGGAGGTGCTGCAACGACTGCCCATTAACCGCAGCTTGGTTTCTTTGTGGAGTACTGTAGCCGGTGCAGTAGGCACAATAACAACTTATTCCGGGTCCATTCATGGTGCTTATGCCACGACAGTAACTTATGAAATCGACGGAGTTAACGCTAATTGTCCAACAACTAATGGGCCATTGATAACTCCACAATTTGACGCCATCGAGGAGGTGGAACTCGTGACTGGCGGTCTTCCGGCTCAGGTTTCCGTGGGCGCTTCTTTTATGAATATTGTCACCAAATCCGGGGGCAATAAGTTCAGTGGTATGTTCCAGGCTTTTTATACTCATCAGAAGCTTAACGAAATTCTTTTTAATGATGACCAGCTCGCCGCCATGGGGTTTGGCAAGCCGGGCTTTGATAAATATAACCTGGACACCTCTTTCCAGCTTGGCGGCCCGATTATGAAAGACAGAATATGGTTTTTTGGCGGGTTGCGTTATCAAGGTTCAAACCGGCTCATCGACACCTTACCTGACGCTCGCTACGGGATAACCTATACTTCTTATGACAATCCTTCTACTACCTGGAGTCCTTTTCTTAAAATCACCACCCAGTTCTCTCGCCAGTTCCGCTTCTTTGCCATGATTACTGGTGACCTTTTTAACCGGGAGCACTATGACCCTGGTTCTCGTCGAGCTAAAGAGTCAACTTTTACCCTGAAAAATAACTGGGTAGGAACAGTCACGGGAAACCTGACCTGGCTGGCGACGCCAAATACTTTTATCGATTTCCGGGGCGGCTATGTCAACCGCTGGTTCCCCATCGAGGATAGGGATGAATACGCTAACAATATTGCCTACCAGGATTATTACACGAACTATATTTGGAATGGTATTCACACCTGGCAGAGTTTTATTACCCGACGGACAGCCCAGGGTTCGATTCGCCTTACCCATTTCCAGGATAATTTTATCGGCGGCAACCATGAAATTGGCGCGGGAGTAGAATATGTTTGGGGCAAAGATCGTTATGGTTATGCTCGCGTTAACCCAATGACCTGGCATTACTATAACAATAACCCTTATTATTATCGCGCTTATTATGGCCTCACGGGACCGCATCCTATTTATGGTGATGGTCGTCTTTCTTTTACCAATTGCGGGCCGAATGAAGGAGATAGCTGGAAAGATCTTTTAGAGTACAGGATTGGTTTCTACGTGCAGGATGCTTTCACTCTTCGTAACCGTCTGACGTTAAATCTTGGTGTTCGCTATGATTATTACAACGGCTGGGGCGGTGATGCCGTCACCACCGGTTTTCCTACCGGTTTAGCTTTTGCTATCGGTCAGACACTCGAGCCATCGCTTGGTTTTAATCCTTTTGGGCCTTTCACTGTTCCCCCCATAAAGGGTGTTTTTCAACACGGCATTATTCAGCCGCGGCTGGGAGTGACTTATGATTTGTTCGGTACAGGGAAAACAGCTGTTAAGTTTGCTGTATCTCGCTATGCTGAAGCCATGCCCGTCATGTGGTTCTCAGCTGTTTCGCCCGCAGTTATGGCCCAGTATAGCTTTTGCTGGTGGGATTTAAACAATAACGGACAGCCGGACATGCCCGGCGTGGATAAATATACCCCTGTTCCAGGCACAGTATTTTCTCGGCCTGATGTGGAGTACTTAAAGAGCACCGTTGATCCCAATAAAAAAGCACCTACCTACTGGGAAGTAATAGCTTCTATTAACCACGAACTCTTTCCCAATTTTGCCATCCAACTTCAATATATTTTTAAAAGAGCCTATGACTATCATGGTTCAGCTCGTTATGATAAAGCCACTGGCCGTTTTTGGTACAAGCTGGAGCAAGCTCCCGAATGGTGGGTTCCTTTCAGGACCATTGTGCCGGCGGTGGGCAATTTCCCGCAAAAAGAAATCACTGTTTATTACCCCACTAATAATTCTCCGTGGGTAAGTCCTTTCTACCTCCAGACGAACCTGCCTGATTCCAAGCGCGTTTATAATGGGCTCGAACTTGTTTTCAATAAACGATACATTAATGGTTGGTCTTTAGGTGGGTCGGTTGTTTTTTCCCGTCTTAAATATTTTAGCGGCGGTGGAAGTAATCCCAACCAGTATACCAATGGATATGGCAGCGCCAGCGAAGACCTCCCCGTGGTTATCAAGTTGTATGGGACAGTCGAGCTTCCCTATAAATTCATTGTGTCTTTCTTTTTCACTGAATCCAGCGGTTCTCCTTACGGACGGAGCGTGACCGTTGTGCCGCCTGCTGATTGGTGCGCCGCGCATAATGCCTTCCAGACCTCGATGAGCGTGATGCTGGAGCCCAGCGGGACGAGAAGAACCCCGGGCTTCATTCCCAACCTCGACCTAAGAATAGAAAAAGAGTTCTTGCTTCCTTTAGGCAAAATAGGGTTCTTCTTGGACATCTATAACGCTCTTGCTCAGCGCACTTTTTCTTTTGGCTATAACCCCGGCGGCACATGGAGACCAACTGCCGAAGGAGTGGCTACCGGAACTTACACTCCGGCCTATGAGTATGGCCGACTTACAGGAATGAGTGGCGTGAGAACCTACAAGGTCTCCGTGCGTTACTCCTTTTAATGAATGACCGAAGGAGGGGGAGGGAACTTCCCTCCCCCTTGTTTAAGAAGGCAACCATTTTTATAAATTAATTATTAATTTAAAAAATTAACAATTTTAAGTTTTTCTGCCGATTTGTCGGCTTATTCTAATGATTTCGGCCACCCTTTCCCAACGAAAGCGGCCTCTTCTCGGAGCGTAGCGCCGCGGGACATTCTTTTTCTTTCCTCGTGGTGGCTTCAGTTATAATTTCCGGTGGAATCCCGGGCCGAAATATACATTTGTTGATAAAAATAATATTTCTCAAAAATAAGGGAAGATTAATCACCTCTTCTTTTGGTTAGAATTCGGCTTATATAAAACGCGGAAGACATACTCTATTCGGCCTCATTCTTATGGTTTAGCCCTGACTCCCCCGGCATTTCAATGAAATCACTTAGTTACTCGGCCAAATATTATATTGTTCTCAACTAACCGGAAGATGAGCCTTTTTTATCAATAAGACTGGCGTTATTTATTAGATAATTTTTGATTAAAAAATGAATTCAGCCTGTTAACTCATTGATTTTCCTTAGCCAAAAGAAAATTAGAAGAGAAATAGATGTCTGGTGGAGATATTTTTATCCTGCGGTTAAAAAAGGGGAAGAAAAGGAGATGCGCTTCGTCAAAATTAAGATGGATTAGTATATTTATTGGTTAAAATCATGGTATACGCTGTCCTTCGTTTTCATCAATTATTTACCCTGAGGGGGTTAAAATGAAGACCCGAAATTTCCCTTTTTTAATTGGTTTGAGCCTGTTTTTGGTCCTTTTTATTGCTTCTGGATACTCCTTGCCGAGATTTTTTTCTGGCGAAGATCCAGAAGCTCAGGACCAAAGCGGGGAACCAGTTATCCTCAAGCTTTCTCTGGATGAATGTATACTCAAGGCGCTGAAGAATAACCTGGGATTAGCCGCCGAAATGATCACTCCTGAAATTGCCAATCGTAACGTGACCCTTGCGGCGGAGAAATTTCTTCCTTCCTTGACTTTTAATTATAACCAGCAGGATACCCGCACCGCTTCTTATTCCTTTCTGGATGCTTCCGATGTGGTGCTCACCCATCAAAATGACTATACCGTTCAGTTAGCCCAACAGCTTCCTCTGGGCGGCTCTCTTTCTTTCAGCCTTTATAGTTATGTCACGGATACTAACCGCCGTTATCAGACGATTAACCCGCGTTATGGCAGCACCATTCGAATCAATTTTAGCCAGCCTTTACTCAAAGATTTTGGGTTTCGAATGAGCCGTCGAGAGATTATCGTGGCCCAGCATAACCGTGACATCTCGGAGGAGAACTTTCAGAAATTGCTCGAGGACACCATTTATAGCGTAGAAAGTATTTACTGGTACCTGGTTTACAGCCGGGAAAACCTTAAAGTCAGACAACAATCGCTCAAATTAGCCCAGGAGTTGCTGGAGAAGAATAAAATCGAGATCGAGGCGGGGACACTCCCTCCCATCGAACGTCTTACCGCGGAAGCCGAAGTGAGCACCAGACAAGCGGATATTCTCGAGGCTGAGGCCCTGGTGAAAAACTATGAAGACCAGCTTAAAACTATCATGAACCTTGCGGCTGAGGTTAAAGATGTGAAAAATGTCCGGCTCATTCCCACTGATTCTCCGGAAACAACCAAGAGGGAAATAAGCTATGAAGAAGCCCTGTCCATTGCTCTGCAAAAAAGGCCTGATTTATTGGCCACCAGAATCGATGTGGATAATAAACAATTTACCTTGAGCTATGCCCGCAATCAGCTATTGCCTGACTTACGCTTGCAGTTTTCCTACTGGAGTCCCGGAATCTCCGGAAATCAAATTCTTTATAAAGATAATAACGCTCTGACAGGGATAATCATTGGTACTATCCCGGGGAAAAAGACTGATGCTTTAAAAGACGCGGTCAATTTTCGTTTTAAGAACTGGTCAGTAGGACTAGTAGTTAATCTGCCCATAAACTCTGTTTTTACGCGAGCGTATTATGGGCAGGCAAAGCTCAGTTTGGAGCAAGCCAGGTTAAGGCTTAAAAACCAGGAGCAGCAGATTAGTTTAGAGATCAGCAACGCTGTCCGGGCGGTCGAGACAAATTATCAGCGTGCTCAGGCTTATCGCTCCGCCCGCGAACTGGCCGAGAAGAAGCTGGAAGCAGAGCAGGAAAAGTTAAAAGTAGGGCTAAGCACTAATTATCTGGTTCTCCAATATCAACGAGATTTCGCTAATGCCATGACCATGGAGTTAAAAGCCCTTATTGATTACAACCTTTCTCTGGCTTATCTTGACCGCGTAATTGGCCTTGGACGCGAGCGACGGAAGGTGACTTCCGTGTTTGAAGAAAAGTAAAAAGCGGGAGATACGGGCTTGATTGGCCAGCGGTTGACGGAAACTGAAGAAAAGGCCAATTTTATTTTCTGCATTGGACCAAAAAAGGATAGCTTTATCCGATTTTTAGGTCGAAGCGCGATGTCTCAAGCTAACCTTTTGGTAAAATATAGGTGTCTTTAAGGAGAGAAGGAAGAGGATGAAAGCAAAAAGGAAAAACCTAATTTCAGGCAGGAATCTGCTGCTAGTCTTAGGGGTTGTTTTGGTTTTGTTTTTAAGTTGGCGTGTTTATCTGCTGGTGTTTAAAAAGTCATCGAGCTCAGGGCCGCGCCAAGCTACGGTCGCCGTAGAGGTCAAACCTATTGAGATAGGCGCAATTCGTGACCTGGGCCAATTTTCCGGCACCCTCATCCCTAAATCACAGTTCGTGGTTGCGCCTAAGGTGTCAGGAAAGCTGAAGAAGCTTTTCGTGGATATAGGGGATGCTTTAAGAAATGGCCAGATAGTCGCCCAATTAGATGACGAGGAATACCAGCAACAGGTGGCGCAAGCCGAGGCTGACCTAAGAGTAGCTCGAGCTAACCTGGAAGATGTCGAGAACTCGCTTAATTTAGCGCGGAAAGACCTGGAAAGAGCCGAGACGCTTTATAAAAAAGGCATCCTCTCTGACGCTCAAATTGATTCCACCAGAGCCCAATTAAACGCTCAAGAATCAAGGTATAAAGTGGCCAAAGCCCAGGTAGCTAATAGGGAAGCGGCGCTGGAAACAGCCAAGGTAAGATTATCTTACACAAAAATAACTGCTTCCTGGGAGAAAGGTAGCAGCATCCGTTACGTGGGGGAAAGATTCGTGGATGAAGGGGCTCTGCTTTCAGTCAATACACCAATTATTTCGGTCATTGAAATTCAACCTATCATCGCGGTCATCTACGCCACGGATAAGGAATATTTCCGGATTAACACGGGCCAAAACGTGACGATTAGTAGCAGCGTCTTTCCGGATAGAACCTTTTCGGGCAAAGTGGCCAGGGTAGCTCCTTTGCTGAAAGAAACTTCTCGCCAGGCCCGGATTGAAGTCGAAATTGATAACGAGGAAGGTCTGTTGAAGCCAGGGATGTTTGTTAACGCCGAAATCGAGTTCGCTCGGCGGGAAAAGACTAAAATCGTCCCTTTCAGTTCATTGGTCTCTCGGGGAGGTCAGCAAGGTATTTTTGTGGCGGATATCGAGAACAGTCGAGCTTATTTTCAGCCGGTCAAACCTGGAATTATTGAAGGCGAAAGAGCGGAAATATTAGAACCGGCTGACATTTCTGGGTATGTAGTTGTTCTGGGGCAGCATCTTCTCCAGGATGGCATGACTATTATTCTGCCGCAAGCCGAGGCGCAAGCAGACAGTGGTCGGGCCAGCAGGCCTGGGGCTAAACCCGGGGTCAAACCCGGGGCTAAACCTGGGTCCAAGACAGGCCCCAAGCCAGGAACTAAGCCTGAATCTTCAGTCCCGGAGAAGAAAAATTGAGAGATAACTTAAACTGGATTGGGGGAAAAAATGACCATCGCTGAATTCTCAATCAAGCGGCCTATTTTTACGATTATGATAACTCTGGTTATCGTGGTGCTCGGCTTAATTTCTTTAAGTCGGCTGCCCATTGATTTAATGCCAGATATAACCTATCCCACGCTGAATATTTCTGCCTCTTATCCTAACACCGCTCCTGAGGAGATGGAGCAAATCATCGCCCGGCCGATCGAAGAAGCCATGAGTGCGGTCCCGGGAGTCGAGGAGGTTTTTTCTTCTTCTTCTCAGGGCAGCTGCACGGTGCGGGTCATGTTTGCCTGGGGGACTAATCTGGACGAAGCGGCCAACGAGGTACGGGAAAGGTTGGACCGCATTATCGGCCGTTTGCCGCCTGAGGTAAGCCGTCCGACGCTGCGCAAGTTTGACCCGGCCCAGATGCCCATTTTAATGCTCGGCATTCTCGCTGACCTCGACCCTATCCAGCTAAGAAAAATAGTGGATGAGCAGATTGCTTACCGTGTGGAACGAGTGCCGGGAGTGGCTTCCGTTGATGTTTGGGGAGCTTTGCAAAGGGAAATTCAGATCAACCTCTACCCGGACAAAGTCAAAGCCCTTGGCCTTCCGCTTGATGTTATCATCAGCAAAATTAGGCAGGAAAATGTTGACATTCCCGCCGGGACTATCGAGAAGGGAAATTATGAGATTGTTGTCCGTATTCCAGGAAATTTCACCAGCATTGATCAAATTAGGGATACCGTGGTGGCAATTAGGGATGGGGCTGTTATCAGGCTAAGAGACATTGCCAGTGTGGAAGATACCCATCAACGAGTAACACGTGTAGCGCGGATTAACGGCGTTCCCGGCATCAGGATGATGGTCTATAAGCAATCGGGAAAGAATACTGTCCGTATAGCTGAAGGTGTCCTTAAAGAAATCGAGCGTTTGCGGGAGGATTATCCTCAGCTTCAGTTTATAACTATCCGCGACAGCTCCAAATTTATCCGGAATGCGATCAGCAACGTAGCCTCCTCGGCCATGTATGGAGGCTTGCTGGCTATATTCATTCTGCTTTTCTTCTTAACCAGTGTCAGGAGCACCTTAGTTATTGCTCTTTCCATTCCCATCTCGATTATTGCCACTTTCTCGCTTATTTATTTTGGGGGGTTCACGCTGAATGTCATGACCTTGGGTGGTCTCGCCTTAGGTGTAGGCATGATGGTCGATAGCTCTATCGTTGTCCTGGAAAATATTTATCGGCTGAAAGAAACAGGCTTGCCGACTTACGATGCGGCCGTAAATGGAGCAAAAGAAGTCACAGCGGCCATCATCGCCAGCACGCTGACGACAGTAATTGTTTTCTTGCCCCTGGTCTTTGTGCGGGGTGCTTCGGGCATCATGTTTAAGCAGTTAGCTTATGTCGTCAGTTTCGCTTTGGCTTGTTCTCTTTTTGTTGCCTTGACCATTGTGCCTATGCTCTCCCACATGATTCTGCGAGGCGCCAAGACGGCTCCCTCCGGCCAGACGCAGGGGTATGGCAAGATTGCTCTTTGGGCCAAGAAAACATTTAAAAAAATAGAAGATAGTTACAAGAAATTGCTTAACTATTCTTTGGACCACCGCTGGCAAGTTTTGGCTCTAGCCGCAGGTCTTCTCGTCGTCAGCGTTTTCCTTATTCGGTTTATAGGTCGGGAGTATCTTCCTCAAACTGATGAAGGCGAAGTTAGTGTTACTGTAGAAATGGAAATGGGTACAAGGCTTTCGGTTATGGATGAAAAGCTCAGGATGGTGGCGGAGCTGGTGAAACAATATGTCCCTGAGCTCGAAAGCTTAGAGGAAGGCGCCGGCAGCGGCGGCTGGCGGGGTGGGGCTAACCAGGGTTCTATCACCCTGAGACTCAAACCCAAGTCGCAACGCACGCGCTCGAGCATCGAGATTGCGGCTGACCTCAGCCAGAAGCTATCGCAGATTCCTGGAGCGATTATCCGAGCTCGAGCTTCGGGTGGCCAGATGATGTTCGGGATGCGGGGTGGTGGCGGTCAGGAGCGGCTCCAAATAGAGATTCGAGGCTATGATATGAAAGTAGCCCAGGCTTTAGCCCAGCAGGTGCGGCGGGTAGTGGAAAATACTCCAGGGATAACCGATGTGAGAATAAGTCGGGAGGAGGGATCGCCCGAGCAACAGCTCCTTATTGACCGGCAGAAAGCGGCGGACATGAAGCTGTCTTTAAATCAAATAGCCGGGTTTATTCAGACTGTGCTCATGGGCAATCAAGCCAGCCAGTTTCGCGAGGGAGGCCGGGAGTACCGTATTTTAGTCAAAGTGAAGGATTCAGAAAGACTTGATATCAATGACCTTTTAGATATGACCATAACCAATGCTGAAGGTCGACAGATAAGCTTGCGGAATATAGTCAGCGTCCAATCGCAAAGGGGCCCCACCAGGATCGAAAGACGAGACCGGGAGAGGGTCATCACTGTTTCTGCTGGCGTGGCTAATCGCGACCTGGGCTCGGTGATTGATGATGTCCGCCAAGCCTTGCGCACAGTACCTATACCGCGTGATTTTGCCATCAGCTTCACGGGCGATTATGAGGAGCAACAAAAAGCTTTTCGGGAACTGCTGGTTAGTATTCTGCTGGCCGTGTTTCTAGTTTATATGATCATGGCGATGCTCTATGAGTCGCTACGAGACCCGCTGATCGTCATGTTTTCCATTCCCTTTGCTGTGATCGGCGTTGTTTTCATGCTCATTCTTACAGGGACTACTTTTAACGTCGAGACTTATATCGGCTGCATCATGCTCGGCGGGATTGTCGTCAACAATGCTATTCTGCTTGTGGATTACACCAATTTGTTGCGGCGCCGGGACAAAATGCCGCTCCGAGAAGCCATCACGGAAGCCGGGAGGCGAAGGTTGCGGCCTATCCTGATGACTGCTTTGACCACCATCATGGCCATGATACCTTTGGCTCTTGGTCTTAAAGAAGGAAGCGAGGTTCAATCTCCCCTGGCCAGAACCGTTATTGGTGGCTTAACCACCTCTACTTTGATTACTTTGATAGTCATTCCTGTAATTTATTCTTTATTTGAGGGTGGGGTTCGCCTTCCCTGGAAGAAAAAACCTGTGGCGGCTGAATAAGCTGAAACGAAACCGGCGCATTTCTTGCCGCGACGGTCTTGCCAGGGCGAAAAACCTTAAGAAAGTCGGAAGAGCCATAAAAATGAGAATAGTTGGTCAATTAACGATAAAATTTTATGACCGCAAGAACAGGATTTAGAAACAAAACATCAAAGCAAAAATAAATAGAATATCTCCCCGGCATTTTGCTTAGGCTTAGCTCCAGCAAAAAAGAAGTTATTAATTCTTTACTCTCCATGAGATAAGTTATTATCATCAACCAATTTGGATAAAAGCTGATTAAAAAACAAAACTATGAGGAGCGCCATCAGTAATTCGATCAATTAGGGGTAAGGAGTAAGCGATAGCGCACTGATGACTTTATTTTATCCGCAGTAAAGAAGTCGTGCCGGTATTTATTATTTAAATAAAGAGGGATTTGGTCCGCATAATGGTGACTGGAAGGGACCCCGGATACGCCGGCCGGAATAACAGCGAGAGAATCATCCCAGCTGCCGACCACATAAATATGCCTCTGGGAGGCGCCGTGGTTGACCCGGAAAGAAGAGCCAGGGCTATAACCAAAAGGACAGACGGTGTGCGAGCTTCCGCCAACAGGGAAAGGGCCGCGATTTAGCTTAAAAATAAAATTGAGCAGGCTGACTTCGCCCAGAGCGTGTCTCAAGGTCAACTGATGCAACTTCCCCCATGTCCAGCGCTCGATGTCATCTCCTTTTGTTTGGCGAAGATGATTGACCGTCTGGCGGAAACTGCGAAGAACAATATCTTTTATTGTTTCTTTAACTTCTGGCGTGGAGAGGTCGTCGGCCCATAAGGAATCCTGGCGAGCTAAGGATTGCTCCAGGAAATAGGGAAGAAAAACACGGCTGGCCCAGCCCATAAAGCGGCGAAAGAGCTCCTCGCCCAGCTCGTCGGCGAGCCATTGGCGACTTAGCTCAAAGTAGAGCAGTTCAAAAATCGTTGGCTCTGGCCGGGAGGCGCTCATGACTCCATCCCATGCCTTTAATCTGATAGCCGCTTCTTTCTCTAATTCTGATAATTCCTGGAGATTATCTAAAATATCACTTAAAAGAGGTTTTAACCGTGCCACCAGTTTTGACTGGACATCGGCTTGCAGGCGAGCCAAATCTTGGGGGCTGAGCTTTTCCGGGGAGGAAAGAAATTCCTGGATTCGTTCGGCGCGGTCCTGGGCAAGATAAAAATAGCTGATCGAATAGGGATAAGTTTCATCAATGCTTTTATTGTTGGCCGAAAAAACATAACCACAAGATGGGTTAAAAACATAAGGCAGCTCTTCAAAAGGAATGAGCCCAGGCCAGTCATAGGCGCTGGTTTCTCCGGGAAGAAGGTTCCAGCCAGGTGCGTGGCGCCGGGGAATGCCTCCGGCCAACTGCAGCCCGATGTTGCCAGCGGTATCGGCGTAGATGACGTTCTGGCTGAGCGACCGGAAAAAACGAAGGGCGGCGCGAAATTCTGACCAATTCTTCGCCCGGTTTAAAAGATAAACGGCCAGTAGTTCATTGCTATCTTCGTTTCCAACCCAGCGCATGGAGACCGCCTTATCCTTGATTTTTTTGAATTCAGAAACAATCGGCCCGCGGTGGGTAAAGCGAAGCGTGGACGTCACTGGCTTTTCACCACGAACAGCGATAACCTCATTTCTGATTTCTATCGGTCTCCACTTTCCTTCAAAAAGATAATGGTCTGGTCGGGCCGGGTCAATGGTCTCTAAATAGAAGTCCATATCGTCGGCCATGGCGTTAGTCATGCCCCAGGCAATATGCTCGTTATGGCCGGCGACAACGAAAGGCTCGCCAGGAAGAGCTACGCCACTAACCTTCAAACTTCTCTCCACAGATTGATGTATCGGGTACCAAATTCCCGGCAAAGAAAGAGCCAGATGCATATCATTAGCGAGCAAGGGCTTGCCGGTTGTACTTTTCTCGCCGGTAATTGCCCAGTTATTGCTTCCCATAAATATAGCCAGGCCTAAATCTTCTAAATGGCGAGTGGCTTCAAGAAGGGAAGACTTAAAGGCGATAGACTTAGAGCTGGAAGAGCCGGGTTCAGCCATCGAAATGTCTTCCGCCGCGTCAAAAAAATTTCCCTTAGAGGTAAATATATAATTATTTATTTTTTTATTTACTTCTTCTTGATTAGACCATGTATTTGGTGGCAGGGGAAAACTCAGGTTAGAGAAAGATGAGGGTAGTGGCAGGCTATTGCGTCTTACCCTATTTTCTTGAGGCAGGGAGAAACCGGAGTAAATAAAGATAGGGGAAGAAGGTTCAGCTAAAAGCTCAGCGAGTTTTTCCGGCTGCCCCGTGAGTTTTTCCTGGAGCTCCCAAATTACAGATTCAACCATCCAGGCAAAAGCCAGGTCCCAGCCCATGTAGCCGATAAGATAAGCTGAATGCTCTGGTTCCCAGGGCTCGGGTGCGTAGCGTAAAAGGCGGAATTCAAGCGGAAGTCGATTTTTATGAGTTTGGATATAAGCGTTAACTCCTTCGGAGAAAGCCTCAACTGCTCTCCGGGCGAGGGGAGGGGTTGAATCGAGAACCCGTCTTGCTTTTTCCGGAAAGCGGAGAGCTCTGAGAAGCAGGTCAGTTTCCACAAAGCGGCGGCCGAAGATTTCGGCCAGACGACCACGGGCCACCCGACGGAGCAAATCCATTTGCCAGAGCCGGTCCTGGGCCATGACATAGCCCGTGGCCCGGTACAGGTCATCTTCATTCTGGGCGAAAATGTGAGGAATACCGTATTCATCCCGACATACCTCGACGGTGTCAATCATGCCTGAAATTATTACTTTGCCTTCATATTCAGGTCTGCCGCTCACCGCCAGGTTGCGGCTGAATAAGAAAAAGAGCAAGGCTAAAAGAAAAACCAAACCGGCCAAAACTAAGCCCGCTATCTTCCACGGTTTTCTCATCTGACCTCTCCCTAAACCTTAAAACTAATAAAAATATAAAATTAATCATTAATTATTTTAAATTACTTTATAAATAAAAAAAGGCTTTTCTCCCCATTAGTTGGGGATAAGAGTATATCTCATAGAGAATTAATAACTTCTTCTTTTTTTGAGCTGAGCGAGCAAAAAGCTGGGAAGATGCTCGGTTTAGGCCTCTATTTTTTCTCAATTTGTTGTTTTATCTCTAAATCATATACTTAGCCCAATAAAAAAATATTGTTCCTTGCCCAGGCATTCTTGTACTTATCATTTAATCGGGAGATGAGCCTTTAATTAAATTCCAACCAAGAAAAAAGACAGAGACCCAGGCAAGAAAAGATTTACTTTGATTATAGCTTCTTTAACCAGGCCCCGATTTTGGTGCTTCACGGAGTATCTCGAGCAAAAAAAAGTTAACTTTGGTTTTAATTTTTTTAATTTTGTAGCCAAAAAAGGAGCAGCTGTTTATTTTTCAGAAGAGGGCAGGGTCGAAAAGGCAATTAAGCAGAGCGCTGGCCGTTATAGCCGAAACTTTTTTTAAATAAGAAGCGATTATTTCCCTTGTTTCCTTTTCGATGAGGACGCGAGAATAACAAGCAGCTTCAATTTTACTCCGGCTATACCTCGGTTTGATGTCGGGTTTTATCCAGAGGTCGATGAGAGCAGAATTAGGGTTAACAATTGTCCAGGGAGAAAAACCGCTTTCTTGCGCTGCCTTTTCCCAGAGAGAAATGGCATAGCCATAATGGGTGCAGTTTAAACTGATGATAACGGGTTGCTGGCCAGATGGTATTTTGCTAAGAGCCTCGTCCAAATAGCCCGAGATGAGCATGGCTGTTTCTTCTCCTGCGGGATTTTTTTCGATGAAAAGCTCAAGCTCAGGACAAGCCTGGACAATTAATCGGCCAGGAGCAATTCCTTGCCCTAAAAGCCGCTTCCGGTGCGTATCTTCGTTTATCGTCACGGGTGTGGCGAAAATTATCGCCACGGCCTCGGGCTGTTTGGTCAGTTGCTCGCTCAGAAGATTGACTCCCGGTTGAATGATATCCAGGACTGGGGTCTCTGTTGTTTGAGAAAAACGAGTGGCAGGATAAAGAGTTGAGAGGGTGTTACAAGCTATGAGGATTAAATCCGGCGTTAACTTTTTCGTGAGAGAAACAAGGACTCTGTCCAGCATGTCCACTCTGGCTTCGCGCGTGGGTAAAGTGTTATAGCCTCCTTCTTTAGAAAAAAGGGCGTTAAAGAAAACCAAGTTTACCTGGCGGTATATTTTAGCTTTCTCCAGCCGGCTGGCCGCCTCGGCCATAATCGACAGACCGCCCAGACCAGAATCAATCAAGACCACGGTTATTTCTTCTCGCTTATAAATAGAATCAGGTAAAACACGAACCGAACTTTCTGGCGTTTGAGTTTGGCGAGAGAAGATTTTTCGGGGGCTATTTTCGTTTAGAAAATAATGTTTATCACGCCACACATCATAAGAATTTTTGGCGAATAAAAGCGGAGAGAAGCTGAATAAGGGCCAAACCAAGGTTTGAAGAAGGGCCAACAAAATAGCGGCGGGAAGGAGAGAAACCGAATGAAAAAAAATTAAACCCTTAGATAGGAAGATAAAGTGTTTTTGGCCTTGTTTTAATTTTACAGACGAAGGTCTCTCGTTCATCCTTTCTCTTTCCCTACTTTTTTCATGCGATAAAACCTAATTTTATATTATAAAAATTAAAATGATTTGGAGAAGATTAATTAAACAGGTTGGGTTTGGTTCAAAATCCGATTAAAAGTATAGTCTTTAAAAAAAGCCCCGCCCCCTGGCGGGGCGGGGCTTTTTCCTTTGATTCTTAAGCGCTCTTAATAGGAGAAGCGGATGCCAAACCTTACCACTCTGGGGTTGAGGATTTCGTTTAGCTGATAGGTATAGGCATAGGGAACCAAACGGTTATTCGGATTTCCTTCACCGTAATAATAATAGGTCCCATAATACCGCTGGTAACGTCTTATGGCCACAGAAGAATTAAGGACGTTAAATACATCAACCATAAGATAGATTCGGCCAAAATCACTGAACTTGATCATCTTTTCCAGGCGAATGGCGGTGTTAACCATGGCCGGGAGTCTCTCTGAGCCGAAGGGGGTCATGTCCAACGTGTGAGAACGGCTAGCCGGATTAGGGATGGTGTAATTAACGAGCGCGAAATATTCCCGAATGATCCAGCCTTCCCGGACGTTCAGGTCAAAGGAGAGGTTCGTCTCGTAGGGAAGCTGAATTAAACCATTGGCCTTAAACATCCAGCGCGCCCAGGCATACTGGTCAATCTTGCCGGCAGCCCCACCAACCAGAGGTGCGTACTCTCTGCCTTCGTAAGCCCAAATGTTATTGGGATTCAGGTAGCCCTTCGCCCCATAGTAAGCCTTGCAGGTCTGTAGGGTAACATTAGCGCTGAACATCCATCCCTTAGATAGCCGTTTGTTGAAGATAATATCTAACCCATAGTAGTCGTTATGCCGGTCGTTGGGCATTCTTTCTTCTAAGGTCCAAGGAGAGTAAGCAGTTTGCTGCGTGGAGGCGTAGTAATAATCATGTTTGGCCGCGTCTTTTGTAGAGCCAATGCCGGGGATATTAGCCGGTGGCTTACCGGCATTGACGTACCAGCCCTGGTTGTCTTTTTGGCCAGTCTCGGGGAAATATTTCAGGGCCCAGGTGAAATGGTCATAGCGACGGAAAGTGCCATTTATTTGAATGGCCGCATCAGTAAAGAGTTCTCGTTCAAAAGTAAGGATTAACTCGGTAGTCCGCGAGTCAGTAGCCTTCTTATCTACTAACCGATAGGGCTTAACCAGCTTCTGGGGGTTAGTATATTCAAAGTCTCCCCAGAAGGCGCCAGCGGCATCGGCCCAGTTGCCAGTGAAATTCCCAGCGTTGTCGAAAATCCGGTAAAGCTGATAAAGGGGAGCCGTCCGATAATTATACCAATAAAGTTCAGTGTAATCGATTTTGCCGTCGTTGTTTTGATCCCACCAATAGGTGTTCATCCAGCCACTGGTTCCGCCTGGTTTCCAGCGGGCCGAAGAATAGCCCACCCCCATGAATTCGCCATACTGAGCAAAGGCTAATTTGGCCAGGGTTTTACCGTTGCCGAAGACGTCCCATGTTACGCCAAAACGAGGAGAGAAAGTTTTCCAGGAGAAAGGCTGGCCATCTTTATCCGTAGCCTTAACGGTATCAATTTTAGCCGCGGGAAGGAGCTTGTCCAGCAGGTCAATCGTCTTGGGAGTGACATAATCAGTCCAGGCCTTGCTGTTGCGGTCGACGGCGATGACGTCGAAGGGTTCTACCCAGGGAATCTGGTGGTCGTATCGCAAACCAACCGTGATGGTAAAACGGCCAAAGGTTAGAGTGTCGCGGGCAAAAAAGGAATACTGCCGGGCGGCGAGGTCTTCGTAGTAACCGCGAGCGAAGTTGAAGCCATAGAAATTAGAGGGGGGGGATGTCAGTTAAACCGTCGCCGTTGAAATCAGCCACCGGAGAGATGTAATTGCGATAGAGTCTGTAATTGCCCGACCAGACAGACTCCGTATAGGCTGACCGATAGTTGTACTCAGCCCCAAATTTAAAATCATGGCTCACGCCAAAAAGGCGATCATGGAAGTAATCAGCCGTGAAAGTGAACTGGTGCTGTGGTCTTTCGCAGTAATAACGAGAGGCCTGAGAACCATAGTATCTCTGAGCCTTGTAATCATAAATCGCCTGTTTCTGGAATTCCATGTCGGTCATGGGGTTGAGATAAAAGCCGCCGCCGATAAATCCATGTTTGAGCGCGAGAAAAAGATTGTTGCCGACCATCTGTTCCACCTGAATCTTCGTCACTGGCGTGCCAAAATGATAGATGGTTCCCTGATAGAGTCCTTCGGGGTTTTCTGTAGATGAGCTTCGCCCCCACATTTCCTTGTTGCCGGCATGGACGAAAGCTTCAATCCGGTTGTTAGGGAAAAACTGCAAATTGAGCTTAGCCGCATAATTGGTTAGGAGCATATCCCAGGGGCCGCCTAAAATGGTGTTAGTTTTTATATCCTGGACACCGTAAGAACCCCAGAACCAGAGCTTATCCCTCAAAATCGGGAAGCCAACATTGACGCCATAATCTTCATTGCGACGGATTTTGTTGGTGCCAAGAAGTCCCTCTTTTCTGAATTCGTCTTTCATATTATCAGCCTGGAATTTTTCGCCATCGGTAATATAAAATCGGCCGCCTAAGGAAACCCTGTTTCCGCCGCGGCGGGTAACCAGGTTGAGGGCAATACCTCCCGTCTGGCTGGTTACGTCACTACCTCCGACAGCGACGTGCATTTCCTCGAAGGCATCGAAATCATAATAAGTGATGGAAGCGCCGATGGCCGCCGGGTCGCCAACCATAACCCCGTCTATATTCCACTGGTTCTGGGCTGAGCTCGAAGCTCCGCGAGCAATTATAGTGGACTGCATGCCGGTGTCAGTTCCTCCTACATCTTCCCGGTCAGCGACTGTTCCTGGAACCATGCGTAAGAAGACCCAGGGGTCTCGGGCTGTGGGCAGGGATTGGAGAGCCACATGGGTAACGTTGACCGAAACAGTTGTCTTTTTCGGGTCTACAACTGGGGTTACGGCCGTAACAGTGATTTCTTCTTCGATTACTCCTGGCTCCATTACCAGGGTTAAATTGGTGTTGACACCTACCGCTACGACAATGTTTCCTTCAATTTTGGTTTTAAACCCGGTCAGCTCTAGTTTGATGGAATAATCGTTGGCTGGCGAGAGGGAGAGAAACCGGAAGACCCCTTCCGCTGAGGTCACCGTGGTGAGGGGAGCAGTGTAAGTACCGGTCAAAGTTACGGTCACGCCAGGCAAAGGGTTCCCCTCATTATCTACCACGCGTCCAAAGATGTTCCCCGTTCGTTGTTGGGCTATAAGGCTGATGGACAGAAGAACCACACACAAACCAATTAAGCTTATTAAGCTTAACTTCTTCATTTTACCTCCCTTCACAATAATTTAGATATTTTTTACCCCCTACCAAATCTTTGTTAATTTAGGCTATTTCTCACCTCCTTTCTTTTTTAAATCATATATAATTAAGCAAAATTCATGCCAATTTGGTATATTTTATATTTTATTTAATTTCAATAAATTATACGGGAAGGGAATAAGTGAAAAAAAGAAAAATTCAAATAATTGAACGCCAGAATTCAAAAAAATGAATCGCTTATATTGGAGAATCATCCAAAAATATATATATCCAAGAAAAAGTATCAGCTATGGTGGTTAGCCTTGCTCGGATAAATCCGGGGTATTTAAATGTTAGTCTCGCCTGCGCCGTTTATTAATCTTTATCGCCTTGATTTTTTGGCCACCAACGTGTTTAACCTAAATATGGTAATAAGACACAGGTAAGCTGCGCTTATACCCGATAAGCCCTTGATAATTCTCTTGACGCCAGCCCTCTCGAAGACCCCTCTAAATAGCTATCACTAAAAGAGAAAAGATGTGTCTTATATCCTCAGGTATCTTTTTTAACCGAGGACCTATAATAAAAAGCCATAGTTCGTATAGCCCTTTCATAAAAGGTCAGAATCCACTTCATATACCCAACGAGCGAGCTTAATTATCCTTTGTCCTAACTCCTGGGGAGAGCCGCTTAATGACGGGAAAGAGGGAAATAGTTAATCAATATTAGTCAGGATGACCTCAAGGTAAAGCAGTCTGGCAAAGTAAAATTATTGTATTGGTGAAGAGAGTTATAGTTATATGCAGCCATAGTGCCTCAAGTAAAAATTGACTAAGGCGAAATCAGTTGTTAGGTGGAGGATATCATTTTCGGTCGGAAGCTGAATGTTCCTTCCTTCCTTCCTTCCTTCCTTCCTTCCTTCCTTATTTCTTTCCTTCATTCTTTCCTTTCCTCCCTTCCACTGACATATTTAAAAGCCGAATTCTTGACCAGATGTTCATTATAATTTTTATTTTTATCCAAATCCCAAGTCCCTTGCCTCGTCTGACTTGCTCCTTGGCGACTTACTCCGCGGACGCGATTAAGTTTTCCCCTGTTTTCACCTTGTCGCTCTTTTTGCGCTCTTCAGAGACGGTAAAATTCAGATGGTTTAAAAAAGTGTAGAAAAATAATTTTTAAGCCAATTTATTTGTTTACCAGGATAGGCGATAGCGTTTGACCACCAGAAATCCTTTTTCTGTTTCTTCGCTTCCATATAGCTTTTCCCCCCGCCACAAGAGAAGGGTGGCCGGGGAAAAGAATTCGCCCACGAATACGCCTTCTGGGTTGAAGAGTTCATATTTATATTCATTTTTTATTTTTCCTTTTTGATAAGTGCGGACGAGTATAGCGCCGCTTTCATGAAGAATGAAATTCTGTAACGGAGGAAAGTAATCGGGCAACTCGAATATTTCCTTTAGGTTAACTTCGGAGGGGCTCATTTGACTAACTAACTTCATGAAGTCTTCTTCGTCCTGGGGGGTTATCTTTACGAGGTCATATTCTTTCTGGATCGTCCGCACCTGTTTTCCCTCGGGAGTAAAAATTTTTATTTCATAGCGGTTCATTCTGGCGTAATAAATTTGGCCGGAAGGGTCAAACTCATACCAGGCCACAGAGTCAAAAGGATTCATTTTCTTTTTACCACCCAGAAGGGGCAAGGTAAACTCGAATTTATCCAGGGAAAAAAGAGGTTTAAGCTGCGGGTCGAATTTTTTTATTTCATAAAAAATGCCGTTGCCGGCTAGGGTCATTTCTTGCGCTAAGATATTCCCTTGCTTGTCCACTTTAAGATTCATCAATATCAGTTTATCCGTATAAGAAATTTGGTTTAGAAATTTTCCCGCCGGGTTAAAAAACGCTAAGCGCTTGTTTTGAGCATCCTCGACCATAAGTTCTCCTCTGGGGCTCCAGTGCAGGGATAAGGGCGTTTCGAATTCTCCCGGTCCCTGGCCAGGCTGTCCGATTGTTCTTACCAGCTGGCCTTCGGGGTTAAAAACCTTTATCCTTTTATCTTTGGTGTCGGAAACATAAATATGACCGGATTTGTCCACCTCTATTGCGCCTACCTGGGAGAAACTTTCTTCTGGCTTCTCCGCCAGGCCGAGAACTAACTCTTCCGTCAGCTTAGGGGAAGCTGACCGACCAGCGGGCGGATTAGGCTTTTTCCCGTTCATCACCACCGTGATTCCATCTACGATTTTGATTTTCTGAGCTAGTAAGCTGTTTAACCAAAGTAAAACGAATAGAATAAAAGGAACAACAAAAAAGAGGTATTTTTTCTTCATTTAGGCCTCCGTCCTTTTTAAGGAGGTGTAAA
>FWPV01007197.1_pt1 | contig 20481 bp, 19 predicted proteins | sample 2228371 | NCBI WGS metagenome assembly FWPV01 (sample SAMEA103939776, study PRJEB20133) | metagenome | reverse complement strand
TTAAAGACCTTGTAACAGGTTTTTTTATGTTACTTGAAAACCAGCTTTCACTTGGAGATTATGTAAAAATTGCATCTGAAAAAGGTATTGTATTTTCGCTGACTTCAAGAGTTCTCACTCTCCTGACACCTGAGGGAAGCTTAGTGTACATTCCATTCGGCTCCATAACGTCTATAACGAATTATCGCGACGTTCAGAGAAAAGAGATCGAGATCGAGCAGCCTCTTCTCAAATCCCTTCAAAGCCTTGCAGATAAAGCTGGCATGTTCTTTCAGGTTGCCTGCGACCCTGAAACCAGGAGCTGTTTCTTCTACTTCAACGGCATTCCAAAAACTAAAGATTTCGATTCAAAAATAAAAAAGCTCCTTACTGCAAACGGATTTGATTACAAATACTTTTCTCTTGGCACCTCAAGATGCTTTCTTTCTTCAAAAACTGAAACAGACCGTGGAGACATTTAAATGCAGCTTAAAATAAGTGCCGAATTAGCGCTTGCGTTTCTTTTTCTATCAGTTATTTCTCTTACTCTTGCAGTATATTTCTTAATCAGACTCTCTTCTTCTCTGCCATCCAGAGTAAAGAAAGCCGGCATTGGCTTTTTAGCGTTTGTGGCAACTATTGTGTTTATGTTCGGGGTGCTTGATTATCTGTCGACAACAAGAGAAGCATGTATAGCATGTCATCAATTCAACGCTCTCGCTGATAATCATATGAACCTCAAATGTATCCGATGCCATCAAAACGGTGGAGTTACCGGGTGGTTTTCTTTTAAAGTCAGACATGTGCGCATGTTTCTGCATTTAAGAAGGTTTATTCCAGGTGAAGTTCAGGCTGAAGTTTCAGATTATAAATGTTTAGATTGCCATCAAAAAATCAAAAAAGGTGTTAATAAGAAAGGCGTAATTGCAGTCAGGCACAGCGATTTTATCTTAAAGATTTCCTGTATATACTGTCATGAGAAAGAAGTTCACCCTGTCTATTCAGAATATCAAATCTCAATGAAATACTGCCTCTCATGCCACGAATCTGAAGATGGTTTGAACTCCTGTAAGGAATGCCATAGAAATCAACCCACCCTTCAGGGATATTTGAAAGCGATGGATCTTATACACAGCGCAGATTTTCGCTCAAGACACGGGATGAACACCATCAATTACTGCAAACCCTGCCATTCAACAAATCAAGTGTGCAGAAATTGTCATCCATCATACCCCCACGACACCTCGTTTAAAGCCAGTCACGGGAAAGAAGCTTTAAGAAATATACTTGAATGCAGGCAATGCCATCTAATTATCCGCTGTAACGACTGCCATGGCACTGAAATGCCTCACAACGATAAATGGATTTCAGACCACGGAGCGAAGTCGAGAGTTGATTGGGGATATGTATGTTCGAGGTGTCATACTTTTGAGAGCTGTAAGGAATGTCACAATGAAGTGTTCATGAATAAATTTAAGAAGAGCATTGAAGAGAAAGAAGAATGAAAAGCTTGTTTTCTGGAGCAAAGAGAATAATATCTGAAATAGTAAGGGTCTTAAACCCTGACGTTATAAAAGATATCTTGAGAAATCCAGAGGCTCACGCAAGAGAACTGCCTGTCTTACTCGCTCTACTGTCAATTTTGACGCTTTCAATAATAATCTACTATTACATAAGGGTTTTGAGGAAAACACTGGTTGCAACTCCTACAGAGGAAAATATAAAAAAACTTTCCCTTTATGCCGCTGCCGCTTTTGCTGCATCAATCGTAATGCTATATGTTCCCGCTGCCTATGTAGCCTCTTCAAGCAGCTGTCTCAAGTGCCACAATAAAGAAGGAAACCACTACTATCCTCTTGATGAAATTCACCAGAAAGTGGATTGCGGTGAATGCCACACAGAAAAGGGATTTTACGGTAGAATGACAAGCACTCTAAGACTCAGCAATAAGATCTTCGCGTTGAACGTTTCTAAAAATATCAGGATAGAAAATTCTGCTCCCGTTTCAGAAAGAAACTGCATCATTTGTCATTCAGATATTTTGGATGAAACGATAAACAATGGTTATATCAGGGTAAGCCATAGAGAAATAATTGAAAAGTTTAACAGATGCAAAGATTGTCACGTGTTCGATACCCTGTTTGCAGAGTTCAATACACCCACGTCAGTTATGGAGAAATGCTCCCGGTGTCACGACGGTTTACGCACCAGTTCTGATTGCCAGTTATGTCACACCCCTTTTGGTAGGGGGAAAAAATACCCGCCAGATTTAAATGATTATCCAAAGGTCTTTGATTCAACTGTTTCACCGGTGCTTGATTCAACAGAACCTGTCCCGGCAATCAACATTCAGCAACCATAGTTATTTAAGGCAGGTTGTCTTCGGTGTGGCAGTCATTACACACATTATCAAGACTTAGGCCATCAAATGAATCTTTAAGCATGTCTCTGCCTGTGCCGCCCTGTCCATGAGGAAACAAGCTTGAACTATGACACTGCCCGCAGGAAGGACCGTAATTAGCTCCGTCATTTGCTTCGATGACAGCGGTGCTGACCGCCGTTGCGCTTGAAGCGTGACTGAAGTAATAAACGCCATCAAGAGTTTTTGAAGTCTCATTGCTTCCAAACATCACCGGATGACAGGATGCACACCACTCCGATAAAGTATTATCAACAGTAAGTGTGGTGCCGCCATAGGGATTGGGTTTATTCACAAGCAGATAGTTTTTTGATTGATCCTTGAGAGTTACAATTCTTGAAGAGTTTGCATGAACAGAGTGACAGGTAAGACAGGTAAACGGATTTTCAAGTGAAGATACATAACGGTTATCATCCGTGGCTCCAGGCGCCTGGCCGATGAAGACAAAACCTTTTCCCATAGTATGGCCTTCGTAGTTTGTAATAATAATTGTGCCAGCTCCTGAGCCGTCTCCATGGCAGTAATCACACGCTTCAAAGACAGTATTCGCCCTTGTTAATTTATATGTTCCCTCTGCAAGGTGGACTGCATGGCAGTACTTACATTTGTTGGTTGTGGTCAGATACCCACCATGAGGGCTTACTCCCGAAGTTGGCTCGAGGTATCCCTGGGGAGCTGTTATCGTAGGTTCAATGCCGTTTTCTGCATATGCTGCAGGCAAGCTGAAAAAGGAAGAGAGAAAAAGCAGCACGAGAATTATATAAAGAAAAAAAGAAAACTTTCTCGTAACCATCCCGATAATTATAACTCGCTTTGAAGCAATTGGAAAAATCGATCTAACGTTCGCGCCTCTTTTTCAGGAACCATCTAACAATTCCGCCAAAAGCAACGAACAGGAGAAGAGATAAAGCTATGATAAGTGCCTGCAAGAAAAGATTTGAACGGTTAGTCTCTTCAAGTTTTTTACCTGGTTCTCTTGCAATTTTTAAGATTTGAACCCTGTCATTATATTTATCTGCAACTGCAAATGTTCCGTCTTTAATATACGCTATTCCAGAGGGGTTATTGAACTCTCCATCACCGGTGCCGCGCTGACCGTACCTTTTCAGTATCTTCCGTTTGCTGATATCGAAAACGACAACCTGATTTGCAAAGGCATCGACAATATAAGCAATGTTTTTCTCATCAACGGCTATGCCCGATGGAAGAGAAAACGGCGATTTTGTGTTATCTTCAGCAAGAGAAATATTTGCTGGAGCGCCAAATGCCCACAGAAATTCGCCTCTGGCTGTAAAAGCCTGAACTCTTAAGTTGTTCGTATCGCTCACAAGGATCGTGTTGCTCCCCGAAACGGCAAGTCCATTAGGATAGGAAAACTCAGCGTTATCTCTGCCGTACTTACCCCAGTGAAACAGAAATTTGCCATCAAGGTCAAGAACAGATATTGAACCTGCAGTCGCAAGATAAACTCTCTGTCCATTCACGACTGGCTTTAAAGGCTGGTTCACCGCAAGCCTTTTGTAAATATTTCCGCCATTTTCAAAGATAATCAATGCTGAGGCGAATCGGTCGGCTACATAAACCTTACCATCAGAACCGACAGAAATCCCAAGCGGTCTGAGAAGAGTTTTATCCTTGTAAATCCGTATCAATCTCCCATTTTGATTCAAAGATACAATTCTTGCATTTCTCGTATCAGAAACATAAAGATTGCCAACGTTGTCCACGCAGACATCGTGCGGTTTGTTGAAGAGATCCGCTCTCGATTTTCCAAAACCGTAGATGGATTTAATCGGTATTATTCCCTGTTTACTTGCCGGCTCGAGCGAGCTTGATAACAGAAGTGAGTAGAAAAGGAGCACGAGATAGATAGCAGTCACAGCCAGTATAAAAAAGAGAGCCCAGAGGAACCAGATCTTTCTACTCATCATTCCCTTTCTTCAACCTTTCAAAGCCTTTTGCAGCTTTTTCGTAATCCGGTGCAAAGCTGAGCGCTTTTTCATAGTATTCTATTGCCAGACTCCTGTTCCCTGTTTCTTCGTAAATCTCGGCAAGTTCCACCATATAATCTGCATTGACAGGATCATTATTCAGAGCTCTCAAAAAGTAAACCTCAGAGAGTTTCAGCTGCCCGCGCCCTTTGTAAATCCGGGCTACCATCGCATTTGCTCCGGCATCAAGGTTATTTCTGCTCAGCGCCTCAAGCGCATAGTCTAAAGCTTCGTCATATTCTTTTTTGTCAAATCGCATTCGAGCAATCATCAAAGGAAACCTCGGATCTTTCCTGAACTTTTCCATTGCTTTTTCAAGCAGCCGTTCAGCACGCGAAGGGTTCCCGAGCTCAATATAAGTTTCGGCAAGTCTCAGGTAAACCTCCGGGTTCTCCGGATTTTTTTTGAGTTCTTCGGAGTAGTAGATGATGTCTCTTTCTTCCTTCGATTTAACCTCAGGATTTAGATAGAGGTAGAAAAGTATGATCTCGGCAATAATAAAAACAAAAATTGCAAGATAAGTAATCAGTCGAAGCAGGAACCTGTACAGCTTTTCTTCTCTTGCTTTCTTTTCTTCTTCCTTGCTTTCTTCCCTGAGGACATTCATCTGCACGCTGAAAATGATAATCCATTTATGTCAAATTGTAATGCTAAAATTTAAGCATGGCTGATACTATTACACTTCTACACTTATCAGATATTCACCTGGGAAAAGAGTTTAAATCCATAATCAGAAACAACCCTGCAAAAAGAAAGATTGCTCGTGACACATTGAGAAAAGCTTTCAAAGAAGCTATTGAGAAAGCATCTTCCTTAAATCCAGATATGATTATTATCTGCGGAGATCTTTTCGATACCAATCAGCCTTTAAAGAATGACGAAGAAGAGGTTTCAAAAATTCTTAGCCAGCATGCTGAGAAGAATCGGGATACTCATTTTTTTCTTTTGCCTGGTGGTCACGACTATCTGCACAAGAACTCTCCTTATTTGAGAAGCACAATTGCTCAGCTGAGCTCCTTTAACAATATACATATTTTTAACACTCCCGGACCCCAGAGCATAAAAGTGATTACAAAAGCAGGTTTCTCTGTAAAAGTTCATGCACGCCCTCATGATCGCAGATCAACAGGCATAAGTCCTCTTGCTGAACTTGAACCGGATGCTTTTGCAGACTTCAATATCGCAATTGCCCATGGTTCAGTTCCTGAATTCTTGCCTGCAGACAGCGAAAGCGATCCCGTACATATAAATGACATGCTGAAATTTGATTATGTAGCTCTTGGCCACTGGCACAGTTTTTATCCAGTTGAAGCAGGAAGTCCAAGAAGAATTGTTGCCTCATACTCAGGCTCTCTTGCCTCTCTTTCAACAGATAAGGCTGACACATCGAAGACGCGCGGAGTAGTAAAAGTGCTGATTTCAAAAATGGGCAGAGAAAGTCTGTCTGATGTAAAAGTTCAGCTTCTTGAGGTAGAAAACTCGATTTCTTTCAGGCGATTTAAGTTGAAAGATCCTGTAGATGTTGAAAAGATAGCATCAGAAGTAAGGGGGAACAGTCTTACGCAGTATATTCTCGATATAGAGTATTCCAGTGAAAAACTATCGTATGAAGAGCTTGAGAAAAGAATTGGAGAGCTCTACAGTCTTGACAACCTGCTTGAACTGAGGCTCACAGGACGCAGGATAAGAAAATTTAATGCTGATGAATACCCTGAATATGATTTCAGGAGGTATCTGATTAAAGCCATTGAAGCACAGATAAATCAGCTGAATTCGGAGCCTGAAGAAGAGAAGGAAAGGATTAAAGAGGCTGCAATAAATATAGCTCTCAGCCTTTTTGAGGGCGAAAACCCGGTGGACGTATATGATTTTATGCCTGAGCGGGGTTGATTTGATTGCATATTAAGAAGCTTTTTGTGAAGAACTTCAGAGGTATTGAAGGAAAGGAAATTGAGTTTGCACCGGGAATCAATGTAGTTTTCGGCCCGAATGAATCTGGAAAAAGCAGTATTGCAGAGGCAATCTTTTTTTCCCTTTTCAGACAGGCTTCAAAAACAAAAAACAAGCAAAGCGAGAGTTTCTGGAGAAATAAAACCAATGCACCTCACATAATTCTTGAAATACAGAAAGACGGTAGAAACTTTAAAATTGAACGGAATTATTCTTCAGGAATTCAGAGTTTTGCAGAATCGAAGTCTTTTGAGTCATCGCATCCCGAAGATATAAAAAGGGCAATATCAGAAAAGCTGTTCGCGCAGGACTCCAACCAATTGAGTTTAAAAGACATTGAAAAGCTCATCGAAAACATTTTTTACATCAGGCAGGAAAAAATTAAACCTGATAATTTTGAGGAGTCCGTGAAGAGATTTTTAGGGCAGCAGCTGTCTGAACTACGCAAAGATCCTCTTGCGGTTATTCAGGATACAAAGAAGATACAGGAAGAATTCAGCCGCGGAACGATTAAAGCTGCAAAAAACCCGGGTATCATCCTCAGGCTCAATCAGACACTCGAAGAACTGCGCAGTAAAGCTGATGAGATTCGCGCCAGGCTGAGTCAATATCAGGATACTCTGGAAGAACTGGAAAAGCAGGAGCAAGAGTATAAAGAAAAACGTGAAGCCCGGGTAAAAACCGAAGAACAAAGAGCTCTTTATTTAAGAATCAACGAAGAGCTCTCAAAGCTTATTGAAGTAGAAGAAGAGCTTCTAAAGATAGAAGATGCAATAGACTATCATGAATATTATGAAAAAGCTTCAAAGAAAACATCTGAGATAGCTGAGAAGTTTAAGTCGCTCCGGCTTGATCCGGAAAAACTTATAAGAAATTTAGAAGCCCTCCTACAGCTCTCGAGATTAAGAAGCGAGCTTCTAAAAACTGTTAATATCGATAACGAAATCAAGCAGAAAGAGAGAGAGCTTGAAGCTATACCTGTTGAAATTGAACAGGAGCTGAAAACTGCAGAGGACCTCTCTTCACTTATAAAAGAACTCGATAGCTTGCTTAAAGCCACACAAGAACTCAAATTTGAACCTGAAAGACTCGAAGAAGATATAAGAAAGGTTGAAGAACTCGATAAATCTTTATCGATGCTTAAGGAATCATCTGTATCTGCAAGAGCTGAGATTCTTTTGAAGAATTCATCTGAAGTTAAAGTCAAAGCCGATGGTGAGCTCATCCCTGTCTCTGAAGGACTGAATCAAACAGATTTCAGTGCAGAATTTGAAGTTGAGCACCCTGAACTGCAGGTTAAAATACTGCTTTCCGATATTGAGAGAGCAAAGAAAATAAAAGCTTTTGAGCACGAGCTTAATCAGATTCTTAAAACCTATCTTAAAGAATCCGTTGGAGAACTGAAGAAGTTACTTATACCCTTAGAAGACATAAAGCTGCAGAGAGCAGTGATTGAAAATAAACTGAAAGAGCTGAACCTGCTCAAGAGCAGTGCTGACCTTTCAATAGACTCTTCGTTTAAAGACACTCTTGAGAAAAAACTTCAAGAAAATCTGGAAAAATTCGGTTGCCGGAGTATCGTAGAGCTGAGAAAAAAGATGGAGAAGAGAAAAGCTCTGGAACATGAAATAAACTCTTTAAGAAAAACCTCTGAGAGTAAGGAGTCAATCTTTGAAGATGAACTTAAAAAGACTGTACTTAATCTTCTTGATGCTATACTCGGTGATATCGAAATCGAAGAGCTATACCATAAAATAAAGAGAGATCTCGAAGCAATAAAAGATGATTTGAGTAATAAGTTAGCCGAGGCTCGATTGCTTGCAGATACAGCGGCTCTGAAACCTGAAATAATTACCGGCAGATATGAAATTGAAAAAACCGATCAGTCAAAAGATGTAGCAAAATCAATTGAACTTCTTAAAAAAACTTTATCAGAAAAAGCAAATTTACCTGCCAGAATAAAAATGTTTATCGACGATCTGGATAGCGCCTCAGTGGTTCAACTTCTCGACTTCAAAAATCTTCAATACGAAGTAGAGCGCACGAAATCAATACTAAAACAAGCAGAAGATTTATTAGAAACCCTGAAAGATCTTTCTCGATATTTAGGGAAAAAACCGGATATTGCTTCCAAAAAAACTATTGACGAGCTGAAAGACGAAAAGAAAAAGCTGATTAGAAACGCAGACAGAATCCGCACTCGAGTTATTCAAATGATAGAGGAAAACAACATAAAAATGTCTGAGCTTTTTATTTCAGAAGCTGATCTTGAAGACCTTAATTCAATAAAGAAATTAAGGAAAGAAATTGAAAACACAGCAAAACAGTTAGAAAAAGATAGAGATCGTCTGATTCATGAAGAAGGAGAACTGAATGATAAGCTTAACTGGAACCGCGCCATTGCTGAGAATATTCCCGATGCATCAGAATTAATCAACACCGAGGACTTAATCGAAACAAACGAGAGGAAACTTAAAGAGGCAAGAGAAATATTAAGTGCTCTTAATATAATTCAGAGGGCTGTGCCCTTAGCTCAGGAAAAATATTTTGACTCGATAATCTTAAAGATCATCGAAAACGCTAACGAACTCTTCTCCAGGATTACCGATGCAAAATACAGGATTGAATACAAAAAATCACAAAAGGGCGAGGGATTTGAGTTTGTGCCTGTTTTAAAGGAAGGAATTGAATTTTCACCTGAAGAGTTATCACAAGGGACGAAGGACCAGTTTTACCTGTGTTTACGCCTGGCAGCTGGAATAGAGTTCAGTAATAACATTGTTTTTCCGCTGCTCGTAGATGATACCTTCTCTGATTTCGACGAACAGAGGCTTAAAACAACCATCGAAAGCCTTGCGTCTCTAATCAAAAACGATACCCTTGAGCAGGCAATAATCTTTACCTGCCATAAAAACGTAATTAAGCTTGCAGAAGAAGGAGCCAGAAAGCAGAAGATCGATTTCAGACTGATTACATTTGAACCGACATAAATAATATGGAAAGCCACGATTTTGACAGACTTGCAAGATACTACGATAGAGCTCTCTACTTTCTTCTGCTGCCTTTTGGTGGAGAAAAAAAATTCAGGAAAACTTTAGCCGATTTCTTGCTCGAAAACATTGATTCAGACAGGGTCGAGCGAGTGGCCGATTTTGGCTGCGGGACGGCAAGCTTTATTAAACACCTCCCCTCGAAATGGGAATATCACTGTATAGACAAATCCCTGAAAATGCTTGAAGAAGCAAAACCAAAGATGCTCAATAGAAAAGTTAACTTCCTGGTTAACGATATATTTGAAATTGTATTTGAGCCAGATACATTTGATCTCAGCATAGCTCAGTTGTTTATCCATGAACTTCCGCCACAAAAAGCCTGGAGAGCCTTTGACAGAATATTAACGTGGACAAAGAAAGACGGCTTAATTTTCGTTGTCGATTTCTACCCTGAAAAGAATCTGAAATGGTCATTTGCTGAGAGTTTTATTCGATTGTTTGAGAGCTCCGAAAGCATTAAAACCATGAAGAGGGTAATCCCATTTCTTGAGCTTAACGCTTCAATTGAAAAGATTGCAGAAAAAAAGATGGTTTCTGGATTGATAAGGGCTACTATTTTCAGAAAAAGATAAAGGGTAGCGCCACTCTCTAAGGTCTCTTTTACCGCCGTTTGGAAAAATTATTCTGTTCAAACGACGGCTCCCCCTTCTTACCCCTGTCATCGAAAAGGCTGTGGCGCTACCCAAATTTAATTCTCAAGGTTTATTTGCTAACAAATAACATTGTAATCTACTTGAAAAAAATTTCAACAATTTACTACATTTTTTTCATTTTTATGCTTTTTTCAGCTTCAACTTCATCGTTAGTATTCTGTCTGAATTAAATATCCTGTTAACAAAGGTAAAAAGAATCAGGAAGAGCATAAATTGATAGAGAATACCAAACATTATTATCTGATATTTTGAAAAGAATAAATTCTGCATGGCAAGAAACGTGTGCGAAAAAGGAATCGCATAAACTATTGCTTTCAATGGTGACGAGATATTATTGATATCAACGAATAACACAAGCATGTAAGGAATCAGCACCATAACCATAAGAGGTGTAATTACAGCCTGCACAGATTTTACGCTGTCAGTGAAAGCCCCAAGAATAATAGCAATAGCCAGAGCTACCAGTATTGACATAAAGATTAACAATCCTAAAAGAAAATAATCGAAGACCGAAAGCTTCAAAAATGACTGCAATGGCAGTTCTGAAATTTTAATCTGCATCTGTGTGTTTGCCGGGGCCATATTGAGGCTGTTCATATAATACCTGAAACCGAAGAGATAGAGCACGGCTGCAAAAAGAGCTATCAGTCCACTCGCCATCATTTTCGAAAGCGCAATTGCCTTTCTGCTGACCGGCGTAGTAAGTAAAGTCTCAAGCGTTTTATTTTCCTTTTCAGCAGCAATTGCTGTCGCCACTGCTTGAGAAGATATTACGATAACTACCGTCATTATAATCGGAATAAACGTACCCTGAGCCGAAACAAACGCAATCACTGTCTCAGGATTTCCTTTTGTCTTAATCCTGCCGATCTCCACAAACTCTTCCAGCTTTACAGGGTTCTTAAGAAACTCAATTTTATGGTTTGAGCCTGCTGTTTTAACAATTTCTTCCATCAAGCTTGTTGATACAATCTCGTTTAAACTGGTAAGAACCGCTCTTATTTTCTGTATTTTTTCGATGCTCATAAACGAAAAAGATGAAAGACTCGAGTAAATTCTTACTGTTGCCTGCTTCCCCTCAAAGAGTTTTTCCTCGAAATCAGCAGGTATAACGATTAGATATGCCCCGCCTTTATCTTTTTCCTGTTTAAGAGCAATTTCCGGTGCCGAATCATAATATCTGAGTTTAAAATCCTGTTCTTCAAGCATTTTGAATACAGTCTTTGTGATCGGGCTTTTACTCTGATCAACAACACCGATAAATGTATTTTCTCTGCTGATTTTTTTGCTCTCAGTTCCTACAATCTGCCCGATAAATGCAAATATCAAGATTGAAATAACAAGCGGAAGAATCATTTGAGGAGTCAAAAGCTCCTTAAGTTCTTTTGAGAGGAGAACAAAGAACTTCTTCACTTTGAAACCGCCTCAAATACTTCTTCTAAATTATTTGCACTGTGTTTTTCTTTTAACTCGTCTGGCTTACCGCTCTCAAGAATCTTCCCTCTATCAATGATTGCAACCCGGTCAGAGAGAAATTCAACTTCTAGCATGTTGTGGCTCGAAAGGAGGACTGTCATTCCCTGTTCGGCGAATTTTCTTATTATCCTTCGTATCTCAAGAGCATTTATAACGTCAAGCCCGCTTGTTGGTTCATCGAGGATAGCGAGCAATGGTTTGACCATCAATGCTCTTGCAAGAAGAAGCTTTCGTGTCATTCCTTTACTGTAAGTGCCTATCTTGCTTTTGAGTCGATCTCCGAGATTAGCTATTTCAGCAGCAAGCTCAACTGCTTCTTTAATCTTATTGCTGTCGTCGAAATACATTGATGCCATGAAATGGAGGTAGTCAATGCCGGTCATATTTTTATATGCCCCCGCATCTTCAGGTAGATAGGTAATGAATGAACGCACAGATTCTGCTTCCTCAATCACAGATTTCCCAGCAATCCAGGCATCGCCTGTATCGGGCTTAAGCAGAGTGGCAATTATCCTGAGGCATGTAGTCTTCCCGGCACCGTTAGGTCCTATAAGAGCAAAGATTTCCCCGCGATAGATATCGAAACTCACACCCTGCAAGGCAGTGATCGACCCATAACTTTTAGTAATATTCTGCGTTTTAAGCACTTCCTGCATCAATCGATTAATCCCTTTTTCGTTTAATCTTATAATATCGTAACATTAGCAATTAAAGGCAAAAAAATGACTTTTTTCAAAAGAAGACGAAGATAGAGCCATGATAGAACTTGAAAAAATACTTGAGGACCTTCTTGAAATACCTTCGCCATCAGGAAACGAATCAGAAATAATGAGCTACCTCGAAAAATTTCTCACCAATTGCAATTTCGAGATCGAAAGGCAGGAAATTTCAGGCTTAACTCCTGTTTTGCTTGCCAGACGCGGAAATAATAGCTTTTACATATCAACGCACGCAGATACAGTAAAAATCGAAAATAGTTACCGGAAAATCGACGACTTTGTGTATCAGGGAATTGGAACTGCAGACACAAAAGGACAGCTAGCAGCGCTGTTGAGCGCGGTCAGAAATTCTGATTATCCGGCTACTCTCTTTATAACTGTTGATGAAGAGCTCGAAGGAAGAGGTAGTGCAAATTTCGTAGCAAGAGAAGAGATAAAAGGTATACTGGTTCTTGAACCAACAGAGTTCACTATCTGCACTCATCAGGGAGGAGCGATTGAAATTCAAGTTAAAGTTGAGAGTGAGAGTTATCATGCCTCCATGTCGAATGCCGAGATTAATCCGGTAAATAAGCTGGTTCAATTTTTGCACCAGGTAAGAGATTATCGAGAAAATTCTGCTTTTATCAGTAAATGGAAACTTCCAGCGGTAACTCCTTACTTTTTTAACTCTGGAAATCCTGATATTTATGTTTCACCGGCAGAAGCTGTATGTAATCTGGACCTTGCAGTTGCACCGGAAGAAGATGCAGAATCAATTTACCGGGAAATCGAAAAGATTGCCAGGAAAAATGGAGTCGAGATCGTCTGGTATGAAATCGAACCCGGTTTTGAATTTGATAGAAACTCAGAAATAGCAAAAATCGTCTCTCAGGCATACAGCACAGTCACAGGCTCAGTGCCTGAACAGGGAATTATGCCGAGCTGGACGGATGCAGCAAATTTCGCCCTCAAAGGATACCACACTGTTGTTTTCGGTGCTGGCTCTCTGAAATATGCCCACACAAAAAAAGAAAGTATTGACATCAGAGAACTTCAAAAGCTCTCAAAAGTACTGATTGAATTTCTGAGTCTGACAGCAAAAATCAGCAGCTAAATCTCTTTCTCCCAGCGTTCCCAGCGACCGTAAACACCTTCCAGTTTGAAACCGTTCTTTAAGTAGAATTTTTTTGCGCCTTCATTTGTAACTCCGACCCACAGACCGGCACGAGTTCTCCCGTGCTTCCTGAAGTACTCAATTGATCTATCTAGCAGCTGAGAACCTATGCCTCTTCGTGAATAATCCGGATGAACTACTATCTCATGAATCTCACCAAAGACTTTTCCGGCAAAATACCAGCTGGCATTTGTACCAGCAAAACCTATCGGCTTGTGTCCATCAAAAGCTACAAAAAAACCGTCTTTATCTGATCTGTAAAGCCACTGTATGTATTTCTTGATCTTCTCGGGAGTTGAATAGGCATATTTCTCCAGTCCTCTGTATCCTTCTGTATAGATTTCAACTAAGGATTTTATGAATCTTTTGAGTTCGTCCCTGTCTATATTTCGGATATTTATACTTTGTTCGAAGTCTTCCTGCCACTCCATACAAGAATATATTTTAAATGCAAAACAGTTATATACTTTTAATATGATTGGTTATGTTCTGGGTTCAGGGGCAGCAAGAGGTTATGCGCATATTGGTGCGATTGACGTTCTTGAAAGTGAAGGTATAAAGCCTGACCTGGTTGTCGGATGCAGCATCGGAGCTGTGATAGGAGCACTTTACTGTTCGGGAATTCCATCGAATGAACTCATAGAGCTTGCGTTAGATCTCAATGTCAGAAAACTCATAAGACTTGTTGTCCCCCACAGGCTGACCCAGGCTGCAATCAATTTAAGTAAAATCGAGAGGTTTTTTGAAGAAATATTTCCAGTAAAAACATTCGAAGATCTTAAAATCCCTTTGAGAGTTGTGGCAACCTCCTTAACCACAGGAAAACTTAAAGTTTTCGAAAAAGGACCACTCCTGCCGCCCGTTCTGGCAAGTATAGCGATTCCGATAATATTTCCGGCGGTTAAATACGATAACGAGTATCTTGTTGATGGAGGGCTGCTCTCGCCTCTTCCAGTGAAAATCGCAAGAGAATGGCTGAATAACGGAAAAATTATCGCAATCAATTTAAGCGGCGAAGAATTCTCAAGGGCAATCAGTCCAGATGAAGATCCGCCAAACATCTACCTTACAGCGCTCGCTTCAGTTGAGCTAACGCAACTCGGCTTGACCCTGAATGAGATGCCATACGCTGATATTGTTATCTCACCCGACCTTTCCGACTTTGCGTTTTACGATTTTCACAGAGCAGAAGAAATAATTCATGCTGGAAGAGCCGAGACTGAAAAAAGAATCGAAGAAATTAAATCTATACTTTAAGTTTATTTTTGAATTTCTGTGCCATTCTCTGAGTACTCTCAAACACCTGCTGCTTTTTTCGCCTCCCCTGTTCATCCTGAGAAAACTCATCAATTCCTTCCCTGAGATTATGAAGAAATGGAAGGATCCATCCGTGAGAAACAGAATCCTGAGCCGAATGCAGAGCCCAGCCCAGATACTTCTTTGATTTCCTGACAAGTGCCAGCCACAGAAAAATTGAGCTGAAATAGTCAGCTCCGGCTATCTTAAAGTGAGCCCAGGGTTTAAACAGAGACAATTTATCGAATTTGACATTTTCCTCAGCAACTTCAGCTGCCTCTTCTTCAGAAAAACCTTGAGAAACAAGCACTTTAAAAGTTATTTCTTTATGAAGGGCTGGTTTCATTTCTTTCAGCACCAAACACAGGAAGCAGGATGGCTGCGAAAAAAGTAGCAATTCCGAGCAGAGAAGGAACTAAATATGCCAGCATCCGCGTGTTCTCCCAGATGATTCCGGTTAATGCACCCCCGGCAAAAGAACCGATGAACTGTGCAGTGTTGTAGAATCCAGTTGCTGTCCCCCGCACTTCGCTTTCGACAAGCCTTGAAACCATGGTTGGCAGAAGGGTTGTAAGGCCCATATAACCTGCGAAAAGCAGAAAAGCAGAAATCTGGAGCCATAGCGCATTGCTGCTTAAAGCAAGGATAAAGATAAGGGAAGAAGATGCGAAAGCTAAAGAAACTGCGATTACCAATCTCAACCTACCGGAATCTGCAAGGCGGGCTATTGGCCTTAAGAGCAGCATTCCGAGAACTGCTCCGGGCACATATATCTGCCAGAGACCTTCTTCTCCAACTATTTTTGAGCCTACAAGAGGAAGAATAAAGAAGAAACTCACCATGAGAAAATTAGCAATAAAACCGGCAAGGTAGCTGAAAGTTAAACCTCCTGTAAAGAAATAAGAAATTCCCCGCTCATTATTTTTACCACCTGATGACTCTGGTTTCTTCAATACTTCATCCTCGCTCTTTATAAAGATGAGAATGAGAAAAGTTGATACAACTGTCAGAATTGCCGTAAGAAGCATTATCCCTTTCATCCCGATGAAGCTGTAAAGAAAGGGTCCTAAGATGAATGAGACAACTGCAGATAGACCCATTGCAGCACCAAGGATCGCCATTCCTCTGTTTCTTCTGGATTCCTCAATTCTATCTCCAACCCATGCGTAAATCACTGATGAGACAGCTCCCATGCCCTGCAGAATTCTTGCAATAATGAAACTCCATATTGTCTGGGAAAATACGGCGAGGAAAAAACCCGCTGCAAACACCATCTGGCCGAGAAGAAGCACTTTCTTTCTGCCAAGCCTATCACTTGCATAACCGAATGGCACCTGTAAAACTGCCTGCATGAGTCCGTAAATCCCCAGCGATAAGCCTGCAAGAGCCGGAGTCCCTCCTTCAAGTGTAGACGCAAAAAGCGAAATGAAAGGTATAACCATAAGAATACCGAGCTGTCGAAGGCTCAGACTGAAGGCAAGCGAGAGTATAAATGAGATTTCGTGGGAGCTCAGTTTGTCTCGATTTGTTTGATTCCTTATCTGAGTCGCTTTATCTTCTGAGCTCGTTTGAGAAGTGCTCTTTTCTGTCTGCTTTTTATGTTTTGCCATCGGTATATAATATATTCTTCGTAGTATTTTATGAATAAAAATTTCGTCAGATGTCAATCTGAAAGGAAGGAAGACAGAGAAAATGAACACAAGAGGCCGTTATCTCGTATTTATCTCAGTTGTTTTGATCTCGATTTTTATCATGACCGCCTGCTCAAAAAAAGCTGAAGAGAATACTCAGGCGACGCAAGAGAGAGGATTTACTGATATTGAGGAGACCACAGAAAAACCACCAATTTCTGATGTCGCAATTTTCAAGCTCGAATCTCCAGCGTTTAAAGATGGAACAGAAATGCCCCTCAAATACTGCATGAGGCAACTTGAAGGCGCTCAAAATATTTCTCCTGCGCTCAAATGGAGCGGCGCACCAGCTGGAACCAGATCATTTGCCCTCGTTTGTTACGATCGACACCAGATCGCAAATAAATGGATTCACTGTATGATAGTAAACATACCCGCAAATGTGACAGAGATTCCCGAGGGTGCTTCAGGTAATTCAGCGATCAGTCCAGCTGAAGAGCTCGTAAACACTTACAACTTCAAAGGCTGGGGAGGACCTCTGCCACCTACTTCCAGTGGTGTTCATGAATATGTTTTTGAGCTCTATGCTCTTAACAAAGAAAAAATCAATCCACCTCAGAAGATGACTTATGATGACTTCATCAACTTTATAAAGCCATATGCTATCGGAAAGGCCGTTCTTGTCGGAACCTACAAGCGATAACCCGATGATCTGACAGTTACGTTAAAGAAAGTTTTTTGCGTTAATCTGAGATCAGTGGCAGAAAATTTTCTTTCTTTCAAAAGTGGTAGCGGGGGTGGGATTTGAACCCACGGCCTTCGGGTTATGAGCCCGACGAGCTGCCAGACTGCTCCACCCCGCAACGTAATGCCGATTAGAGAAGGCGAATATAAATTATAACAAAGCTTTTTATTAAATCAACAATGCTTCAGGCTCTGCAATGTTACTTATTTTACTCAGAAGGTGTAAAATATATTCTAACTTTTGAGTTTTATTCTGCCGATACTAAAATAAACATTAAATAAAGAGGTTAGGTTGAGCCTTAACGATATTTATATCAACAGAAAAAATAACAGATTCAAGATTTTTACGGCTCTCGTAATTGCTTTTCAAATCCTGAACTTTGTATTGCCTTCTACCCTGCTTTCAACACCAAGCAACCAGCGGGCACAGGAAATTCGCGCACAGATAGAAGCCTTAGAAAAACTTATGGAAGAACGCAAGAAAGCGCTTGCAGATGTGGATAGCCAGCTTGAACAGCTTAATATGCAGCTGGAAATCGCTACAGAAAAATGGAAAGAGGCTGAAGACCAGCTTCAACGCACGAGAACCCGACAGAACGAAGTAAGGCTGAAAGCTGAAGAAATCCAGAGGGATCTCCAGAGAAAGCAGGATATTTTCTCGAAGAGAATCCGCATTCTGTACAAAGAAGGCAACTTCCAGATTCTCTCAGTCCTCTTGAATAGTGAAAACATTGGCGATTTGCTCACTCGGCTCCACTACATTCTTCTGATCACAAAGATGGACTCTGAACTCGTTACCTCAATAAAGAATAAGAAAGTGGAACTCGAGAAGATCCAGATTGAACTTCAGGAAATGGTTGAGGAAGAGCAAAGAGCTCTCTATGAGATTCAGATCAGAAAGATAGCTATTCAGTCCGAGCAGCAGAGACTCGAAAACTACCGCAAATCTCTTTCAATCGAAACGCAGCAGCTGCTTGCTCAGATCGATGATCTCATGCGCCAGCAACAGGAGTTGTACCGTAGCTATTACTACGTAATTCCTGAAGCTTTTGGACTTGATGTTGAGCCCGGTTCAATTGTTGAAACTGCTCTCAAATATCTCGGTGTGCCTTACCTCTGGGGAGGGGAAAAACCATCAACGGGCTTTGATTGCTCTGGGCTGGTCAGATATGTTTTTCTTCAACATGGTATAGAGCTCCCACATTACTCAGGATATCAGTTCAAAATGGGCAAACCGGTGGAGAAAAATGAACTTCAGCCAGGCGATCTGGTCTTCTTTGGTAATCCGGTTCATCACGTAGGAATTTATGTCGGTAACGGATATTTCATCCATGCACCAAAAACCGGTGATTTTGTGAAATTAACGCTGCTTGAATCAAGAAAAGATTACGCTGGCGCAAGGCGGATTCTCGGTTACGTTCTGCCAACAGTAACTCCAGCACATTAAAGGGCATATAAAAAGTGTGTGATCACGAACACAACAGTAAAACCAACTCCACTAAGCGATTCCGGCCTGTTCAGAATCTCAAACAGCCCATGCCATTCTTAAAAAAACTTTACCTGTTCGCGAAGAACAACCTTACAAAGATTTTTCGTTTAAGAACATGCTGCGGCCATCCTGGCGAACCCGGATGCTGACGCTGAATATTCACTGCCGTTGGCAGCTTCAACCTATTTTTATTATAAATTTTTAATCAAACTGGGTTAAAATTTCTTTCTAATGGAAAGATACAGAGAGCTTCTTGAAATCGCTCTTAATGAAGCACAGAGCCTTAATGCAGCATGCGAAGCAAGAATTTCACTTGTTACAGAAGAAGCTATTCAGGCAAAAAATACCGCAATCGAACTTTACGGTTTTGAATCATCCACCTCCTTCGGAGCCACAGTCTATTACAGGGGCTCTTTCGGCTTTGCCTCAACAACTCTTCTCGATAAAGAGAATATCATCAGGACTGTAAGGCAGGCTTTTGAAATAGCCAGGTTACGTGCAGAAATTAAAAAATCTCCAATTTTTCTGCCGGAGCTTCTATCGATTGAAGACGAAAAATCTAGCTCTTATGAGATAGATCCTGTTGATGTTAGTTTTGAAGAAAAATCGTCTCTTCTGGTGTCAGCTAACGAAGAAGCACTTAAGTATTCCAGCAAGGGCGTGGCCATTTCTATTTCCACAATGAGAGCAATAAGAAGAGATCTTTTCTACGCCAATACGGAAGGGTCATACATACATCAAAAGTTTATTCATTCAGGCGCTGAAGTTCAGGTTTATGCTTTAAGAGATGATGAACTGCAGATGAGATCGTTTCCGGCTCGAGACTCAAGCTTTTCGCAGGCAGGATTTGAATATGTCAAAAAACTGGCGCTGAAAGACGGCGCTGCAATTGCAGCCGAACAGGCTGTTGAGCTTCTTCATGCGCCATTGTGCCCTTATGATACATATGAAGCAGTTATTTCCTCTGATCAGGTGGCATTGCAGATACATGAATCTGTAGGCCATCCTGTTGAACTTGACAGGGTCATAGGTTATGAAGTATCACTTGCCGGAGCAAGCTATCTCACACTTGAGGATGCCGGCAAAAAAGAAATCGCTGCCAAAGAAGTAAATATTGTTGCTGACGCATTATTTCCTGCGGGAAACGGCAGTTTCTTTTACGATGACGAAGGAACACCTGCAAAAAAATTTCCGATCATAGAAAACGGTATTCTGATTAACTTTCTCAGTTCGAGGGAGTCAGCACTTTCAATCGGCAAAAAGTCAAATGGTTGTGCAAGAGCGCAATCTGCCTCCTACCTTCCAATAGTTCGAATGACAAACCTTAATCTGCTGCCCTCCGAGAGCGGACCAAACAGCCTGGAGGAAATGATCTCAGATATAAAATCCGGAATTTTCCTGCAGACTACCAAAAGCTGGTCAATAGACGATCTGAGGTTGAATTTCCAGTTTGGTATTGAATATGCAAGAGAAATAAAGAATGGCAGGCTCGGGAGAGTTTTTAAGAACGCAACTTATACCGGAATCACTCCTGAATTCTGGAAAAATGTTGTAGCAATCGGTTCCGAAAAAACCTTCCAGATGTGGGGCTTTCTGAATTGCGGGAAAGGCGATCCAATTCAGCTGATGGCGGTGGGGCATGGAGCACCGCTTATAAGAAAAAAAAATCTTAAGGTAGGTTCAAGCAGATGAAGGAGCTAGCTGATAGACACTATGAAGTAGCGAAAAAACTGAAAGAAGTATTTGAAGCGCTGGTAGCTTCGAATCGAGATGTTGAGATTGAACTGAGCTGTATTACAGCATAAAGACAGACCTATAGAATGTCAAGAAACACAATAATTCAACCTCAAGTTGAGGTTAGTACCAGAGTATCTATACGTGTTATAAATGAGAGAAGAGTGGGAATCGCTATAACCGACTCAATC
>FWPV01006922.1_pt1 | contig 20482 bp, 13 predicted proteins | sample 2228371 | NCBI WGS metagenome assembly FWPV01 (sample SAMEA103939776, study PRJEB20133) | metagenome | reverse complement strand
GCTGTGGCGGGTGCCCAGGAGGGCGCTGGGGCCGCGTGGGCCGGGGAGCCTGCGCGGGAGGCGGACGGCGTGCCGGTGCCGGCCGGCGGCCTCGACGACACTACGGATGGCCGCGACGAGATGCGCGAGGCTGAACGGCTTGGCCAGGAACGTCGCCCCGAGCTCCTCGCAGAGGGCAGCGACGCGCTGGGTGTCGCCGGCGCTCATTATCACCACGCCCGACACCTCCGTGCGACGCGCCAGGCGGCGCGCAAGCCTCAGGCCCCCGATGTCCGGCAAGTCAATATCCACCACCACGACGTCGGCCGGCCGCTTCCGCCACACAAGCAGGGCCTCGACCCCCGAGGAGGCCACCTCTACCTCGAAGCCGCTCCCCGAGAGCACCTCGGCCACCGCGTCGGCGAGGCTCGCATTGTTATCCACGATCAGCGCGCGATGCATCACCAGGCCACACCACTGTCGCTTCCCCCCATGCTGCCGGGGCTTCGAGCAAATTCTGTGCCGCCAAGGCCGCCACCGCCGACGCCAGCCACCAGCCGCCCTAACCTGAGCGCCGCTTTTGACTTACGCACGCGCGCCCACCCGCCGCCCACCACAGGCCGCAACCCGCCGCCTGCCATTCTGGCGGAGTGCAGCCGGCCCGGCGGCGACGCTGCGCACAAGAGACCGCGTGTGTCTTTTCCCCGATACCGCCCAGCTTGCTTTGGGGAGCCGTTGGCGGTATGATCTGGGCCGTCGGGTCGGCTCCCCTTACGCCCATGCCGCGCTCTAGCGGCAAGCGTCCCGCTTGCCGACCGCAACCGGGACGGTTGCGGCTACAAGGAGAGGTAAGTTGTCAACGGGTGCTCACACCCTCACGGTGAAGGTTCCGGCGCGGCCGGCGGGGTCATATGAGGTGCGGGTGGGCGCCGGCCTGCTGCCTGGCATCGTCGCCGAGCTCCAACGCGATTGGCCCAAGCACAGGCTGTTTGTGGTGACGGATGCGAATGTGGCCCGGCACGGGCACCTGGCTGCCCTGCTGGGCATCCCAGATTCCAGAGTCCAGATTGCAGATTCCGCTCCGCAATCTGTAATCCGTAGTCTGGAATCTGGGATGGGCGTCTTCGCCATCGAGCCGCCGGGCGAGGGGTCGAAGACGCTGCGGACCGTAGAAGCCATAGTCAATGACATGGAGCGCCAGCGGTGTGGCCGCGACACGCTTGTCGTCGCCCTCGGCGGGGGGACGGTTGGGGATGTGGCTGGCTTCGCTGCGGCGATCTTCAAGCGGGGCGTCCCGTGTGTCCAGGTGCCCACGACCACCGTGGCCCAGGCCGACTCGGCCCTCGGCGGCAAGGTGGGGGTGGACAGCGAGTTGTCGAAGAATGCCTACGGCGCTTTCTCGCATCCCGCGCGGGTGTACGTGGATGTGGGGACGCTTGCGACGCTGGACGAGCGGCACTACCGGGCCGGCCTCGTGGAATCGGTCAAGCACGCGCTCATTGCCGACGCGGCCTACTTCGATTTCCTGGACGCCAATCTCGGCGCAATACTCGCCCGGGACGAGGCGGCATTGTTCCGCTTGGCCGAGCGGAACGTGGCGATCAAGGGCGATGTGGTCTTCCGCGACCCCGAGGAGGCCAACCTGCGGCGGGTGTTGAACTTCGGGCACACGATCGGCCACGCCGTCGAGTCGGCCAGCGGCTACGCCCTCCACCACGGCGAGGCCGTCGCGATCGGCATCGTCGGCGCCTGCTTCCTCGCCGAGCGCCTGGGAGTGGCCACCACCGAGGTGCTGCGGCGCGCACGGACGCTGCTCACGCGGCTCGGCATGCCCGTCAGCCTGCCGCCAGCCGTGTCGGGCGAGCAACTGCTCGACCTGATGACCCGCGACAAGAAAGCCCGCGGTGGCACGCCCCGCTTCGTCCTCGTGGAAGCCATCGGGCGTGTCCACTGCCCGGGCGGACAGTATGCCATGGAAGTGCCGGCGGATGCCCTACGGGCCGCGCTGGCCGACCTTGGTTGACGTAGCCGCAAGCGTCCCGCTTGCGGTAGCCAACGACAAGCGAGCCGCTTGCCACCACGACAGAAGGAGAATGGATGTTCCGTCCTGAAATCAAGGTGCTGGACTGCACGATCCGCGACGGCGGGCTGATGAATGCTTGGAGGTTCGACGACGACTTTGTCCGCGCCGTCTACACCGCCTGCGTGGAGGCGGGCGTGGACTACATGGAGGTGGGCTACCGCACCTCCGAGAAGTACTTCTCGCGGAAGGAGAACGGCCCGTGGAAGTTCTGCTGGGAGGACGACGTGCGGCGCATCGTGGGCGACAACGACACCGCCCTCAAGCTCTCCGTGATGGCCGACATCGGGCGAGTGGACTACGAGGACTTCCCGCCCGCAAGCGAGAGCGTCTTCGACATGGTCCGAGTTGCCTGCTACGTTCACCAGATGGACAAGGCCATCGCCACCGCCGAGCACTGCATGGACAAGGGCTATGAGGTGACGATAAACCTGATGGCGGTCTCGAAGGTGATGGAGCGGGACCTCGACGAGGCCCTCGACGACGTGGCGAAGAGCCGCGTGCCGGTGCTCTACATCGTGGACAGCTTCGGGGCCATGTACTGCGAGCAAGTGGAGGCCCTAGCAAAGAAGTACCAGGCGGCACTTCCGGGCCGCACGATTGGCTTCCACGGCCACAACAACCGCCAGCTCGCCTTCGCCAACACCATCGAGGCCATCATCCACAACTGCAACATGGTTGACGGCTCGCTCCTGGGCGTTGGCCGCGGGGCCGGCAATTGCCCCCTCGAGTGCCTCATGTCCTTTCTCAAGAACCCAAAGTTCCGCATCCGCCCCCTCCTCAAGGCCATCCAGGAGAAACTCATCCCGCTCAGCCGACAGGTCACCTGGGGCTACCACATCCCCTACCTCGTCACCGGCGTGCTCAACGAGCACCCCCGCGCCGCGATGAAGTGGATGGACTCCGAACAGCGCGACCAGTTGGTGGAGTTCTTCGACAGCATCGTAGCCGACGACGTGCTCTTGTGAGGGGAGCACCTCCGACGGACCGAACAAGCCATGTGACGGCCTTCGGCCCCATCCGCTTCGTTGACTGACTCACGGCAGCACCCGAGCCAGCGTAAGCACCCAGTTGACGACCAACAACCCCACGAAGCCCCACAGCACCAGGAGGGTCACGAACGCCTCGCGCCGCTCCGTCCGCCGCAGAAAGGCCGGCCAAGCCAGCCTCATTGCTCGGTAGGGAATCTGAAGGAGCGCGAAGGCATAGAGCAGCGGCCCAACGCGGTTGAAACGCCAGGCCGCCGCGCAGTCCAGGTGCCCCATCGCCACAAACGACCGCAGCAGGCCGCAGCCAGGGCAGTTGACGTGCGTCGCCGCCCGGAACAAGCATATGGCCGGGAAGGGCACCCGCCCGTCCCGTGTCATCGTGAGCACGGTCGAGAGCCCCACCGCCCCCGCGCACAGCGCCAGCGCAGCAATGTCAAGCGTCTTTGCCCTCGGGAACCTCGCTTGCTCCATGCCCGAATGGTAGGCGCCGCCGCCAAGCCTGTCAAGGCCTGTTGACGGCCCCGCCCCCCATCTGTATCATTCTTCGCACTTCGTCCCACAAGCACGAGGAGCGCGACGTGTCTTCCGGCAGGGCCGCGGCGCACAGCCACAACGATGTCCTGACGCTGCCCATCGAGGCGGCCCTTCATTGCTGGAAGGGGGAGGGGCAATACGACTGGAGCTACGCGGAGGATAGGCTCGCCCTCTTCGAGCAGCACAGCGGCGACACCAAGTGGCTCATCCGCGTCCCACTCGCCCTCCTCGCCCCCTGGTTTGCGGAGGCGCACCCCTCCGAAGTCCACAACCCGCAAGCCACAACCCGCAACCCGCAGTCGCCCGCCCTCGCCAACATCGCTTCCCCGCTTTGGTGCGAGGAGGTGTGCGGCCTCGTGCGCCACTTCGTGGCCTGGCTCAAGACCACCCGCTGGGCGCCGCGAATAATCGGCTTCATGCTCAGCGCCGGCGCGACCGAGGAATGGGTGATCTTCGACACCGACGAGACTACTCGCGGCCGCTACCACGAGGTCTACACCCGCGAGTTCCGAGCCTGGCTCCGCCGCACCTACACCGACGAGGCGGCCCTCCGAGCCGCCTGGAACGACCCGAAGGCCACCTTCGACACCGCATCGTGCCCCACCGGCCACATGCGCAAGGGCAGCCACAGCCGGGGGCCGTTCAGCCTCCGCGACCCCACCGCCGAGCGGCCAGCCATTGACTACTACCGCTTCCTCAACACCACCATCGCTGACCACTTCATCGCGGTGTGCCGCGCAGCCAAGGAAGCGGCCGGCTCGCCCATTCTCTGCGGCGGGTTTGGCGACGCCTCCTGGCACCGCAGCGGCGTCTATAGCTACGTCCAGGAGACCGGCCACGCGCTCGCCCGGCGGGTGCGGGAAAGCCCGTGGGTGGACTTCCTCTCGTGGCCCGAGCCGGCCGACAGGCAGCCACAGAGCGAGGTGGCCTTCGTCTACTCCGAGGAAACCCCGATGTTCCAGGCGGCGATGAGCGGCGAGCTGTTGGACTTCGAGCTTGCCTGCCATCGTCCCCTTCTCCTGGGTGTGGCCGAGGGGCAGTGGCGGCTCGCAGGCGTGCCATTCGACATCTGGGAGCTGGATGACCTGGCTCGCCCCGATTTCCCCGGCGAGCGCTATCGACTCCTGGTCTTCGTCAACTGCGCCTACGTCTCGCCCCGCGCCGCCCAGGGCATCCGCCGATGGCAGGATGGGGACCGCGTGCTGTGTTGGACATACGCCCCCGCTGTCCTCGACGACACACGCCTCGATCCCGCGATGGGCTCCGACCTCATCGGCATGCGGCTGGGCTGGAGGCGCGAGCGGCGCCAGATTCGCGTCCTCGTTGACGACAGCGGCTACGCCCTCACCCACGGCGGCGAGGCACTCAGCTTTGGCACCGAGGGCTCGGTCGGCCCCGTCTTCTTCGCCGACGACCCCGAAGCGTGCGTCTTCGGCCGGTTGCGCGACGGCGGCGAGCCAGCCTTCGCCCTTCGCCACCACGACGGCTGGAAGAGCGTTTACCTTGCCATGCTCAACTTCGGCCCGCAGTTGCTGAGGAACCTCGCCTGCTTCGCCGGGGCACGGGTGTAGCGCGAGCTACTTGCCGCCGTCGCCTGCCTTCTTGCAGCAGAGCACCCGCGCGGCGAAGTCCGCGCTCACCAGGGCATCTCCCTCATACAGGCCGGCCAGCACCGTGTAGAGGCCATCGTGCGCGCGGCTGGCCAGCTTGACCCTGAAGGTGCATTCCCCATCGCCTTTGGGCGCGATGAGGACGGCCTTTCTGTCAGTGTCGGCGGTCAGTCCATCGGGCAGGCTGAGCCTCGCCTCGGCTTTGAGAGGCCCGTTCGCGATGTTGCGGATGCGGAAGCGAATCTCGGCCTCGCCGCCGGGCGCGAGCACACGCTTCTTGGGCAGCTCGTGAACGAAGAACGCCCTTGCCGTGTCGCCCGGCGCGCCGAAGACCTCGACCGCCCGAAGCGTGGAGAGCTTCGGAATCCATTCGATGCTCTCGAAGAGGCACGAGTTGACGCCCGTGATGAGCACCCGCACGCGGTCAGTCGTCACTGGCTGGAAGCGGTGGTCGGTGACGAAGCGATAGCGGTTGCCACGAACCGAGTCAACCGTCTTCCATTGGCCATCCACGAAGGCCTGAACGTCCCAGTCGCGCAGCACGCGCTCCCACGCGCCATAGTCGTGATAGAGCTTCAGACGGGCGACAGGGACGGGTTTGGGCAGCTTGACCTCGAACCAGTCGGGCCACTGGTCTTTGCCGCTCTCGTCCTCATCCCAGCCGCGGCGGGCGCCCGTCAGCGCGCCGGCAGATGACCAGCAGGTCGGGTCGCCCGCGATGGCGGTCGCAGGCGGCAGCGGCTCGCCCTTCTTGGGCTTGGCTACGGACGACGCGGAGGCCGTAGCGCCCAGCGTGGTGAGCGCCAGATTCGGCTGCACCCTCAGCCCGTCAAGGAGTGGCTCCATCCTGCACTTTGCTCCAACAGCGAGGTAGCTGGGGTCGCCCGAAATGGTGATGCGGAACTTCCCGCCCTCGGGCCTGAGAGTGCGGCGGTTGCCCATCATGTCGGTGACAACCACTTCGTGGGCATCGGTAGCCACATCGAGTTCGGCCGGTTCATCGCTCGTGAAGGCCACGGCCACGGTCCGCTTATCGTCGCGGTAGAGCTGGAAATAGTGGCCGAAGGTCGGCAGCGGAATCTCCCGCTCGAACTTCGCGTCGCGCAAGCACTCGTTCATCACCTGGATGGCAATGGCGGCAGGCGTGGGGTAGTTGTAGGTGATGAGGAAGAACTCGTTGTAGCCGTGCTCGACGAGGTAGAAGACATAGATGCGGTCGCGGGGGATGCCCATCGCCTCGGCGCTCAGGTGCATCAGGGCCGCGTGGCGGGCCTGACTCTGGCGGTAGGCGTTGAAGCGGTCGTAGACGTAGTCGTTGAACATCCAGCCGCGGTGCCACGCGCTCTCGGTCATCCAGATGCCGTGCGAGGTGTCCTTGTAGTCGCGGAGCACCTGCCACCATTCGTCCAACTCGGAGCGGTAGACCTCCTGGAAGCCGTTGCCCGTATAGGGGTGGAACGAGACGCCATCGAAGAACTTCTGACCTCCCAACTCGTAGAGGCGGCGGAGCCAGCGGTGCTTGTCCAGGCCACACAGTGACCCACCGAGGAAGTTCGCATTGGGGTTGCCCGCCTTGACCGCGGGGTATTGGAACTTGAGGATATCCTCGATGTACTTCTCGGGCGGCATAGCGAGGTCTGGCTCGTTGATCGGCTCCCAGATTGTGATGCCGAACTTGGCCGCCTCGCGGGCATATTCGCTGAGGTAGCGGGTCTTGGCCTCCAGAATGGCCTTCTTGCGTTGCTCGGCATTCGGATACTTCTCGGCGAACCACTTGTCGAGGTTCCCCGACCAGTCGAGGCCGGTGAAGGAGAAGAAGCCCTTGAGTGTCCCCTGCTTCGCTGGCTCAAGGTACGCGGCGAACTTCTTGGCCCAAGCTTCCCAGTCAATAGAGCCATCGGGCCTGCGGTGCTGCCGCCACGTGTTGGCGAAGGAGGGGTTGAGCCGAATGCCGCGCATGCCCAGGATATTCGCCCACAGCATCTCCCCGTCCACGCCCGGCTTGCCATCCAGGTCGCGGAGTGCAGGGCACTCGGGCCGGATGCGCGAGAACGAAACGTCCCAGATGCGTTGGGCGGAGCGAGGGTTGGCTCTTTCGCGCGAAAGCGCCAACCGCGCGCGAAAGTAGCCCATCTCGCGCGGCGTCAGGTCAACGACGGCCTCGGGCGGCTCGCCCGCCTCGATGGTCAAGGGTTGCTCCCCGGTGGCCACCTCGCGCTGCATGTGGTCCTCCGTCCGCCAGCGGAGAACCCACTTGCCAGGCACCAGGTAGTCCTCGGCGAAGTTCAGGTGATAAAGCACCCGCTCGTCCTCGTAGAAGAGGCTGCGGGACTTTTCGGGCCGCACGGTGAAATAGGGCGCCGGCCCGACGGTGCCCTTGCCGGGAGTGACCGCGAGGGTGATGACGTTCTCGCCCTTGGCCTCGCGGAGGCTGAAGTAGCCGCGCCTGCTCTTGAGGGCCTCGTTGGTGTAGGGGTCGCGCTTGCCGATGGCATAGTGCGACACGCCGGTTATGCCGTGGAGCTCCATCCGTGTGCCATCGGCGTAGGTCACCTCGACGTCGGGCCAGTAGCGGCCATACATCTGGTAGAACGAGAAGATGTGGCGGGAGCAGATGTAGTTTGCGGGGAGGGCATCCTCGTCGCCGCTGCGGAGGTTTTTCACGGCGAGCGCATCGTCGCCGAAGACGCCCGAGATGTCGAAGGTGGGCGGCTGCTCTTTGCCTTTGCCCTTGGGCGCGCGGAGCGAAGCGGGGATGATCTCGACCCTGTCGCGAAGGAATTGCAGCGTGAAGCCGGGCAAGTCGGGCAGCTCCGATTTCGGATTTCGGATTTCGGATTTCGGATTTTCGGCCGGCTCGCCCTCGCGCAGGGTGATGCGGCACTCCTTCGCATCGAGGACGATGTCGCGCAGGGTCTTGGCCTTGCGGCCAAGTTCGAAGACCAGGTTGCTCACGAGCACAGTCTTGCCGGCCAGAAGGCGCACGCGGCCATCGGGGAAGACCTCGGCGGCATATGTGCCGGCCTTCACGGTGTAGGCCGGCGCATCCTTGTCGGCCAGCCCGTTGACGGCGGGACTTGACCTGTTTATCTGCACTTCGGCCGCACACACAGCAATGGTGCCGAGGGTTGCCAAGAGCAAGGCGGAGGTGCGCACAACGGCTCTCCTGCGAAAAGGGCGTTGACTCCGGCGTGCCCGGGTGCTACAATTCAAGCACAAACGGGGATATAGCTCAATTGGGAGAGCGCCGGCTTTGCAAGCCGGAGGTTACGGGTTCGAGCCCCGTTATCTCCACCAGTTACCCACAATGCCGCTCGCGGCTCGGCGGAAGGGCGCCCGCACGGGGAGGAGGCAACGGATTCCACAGACTGCCCACAGGTCTCCCACAAGCCGTCTTCACTGCGACGTTAGTCGTTGTAGAAACGAGACTTACGACTCGGCGCCGGGGGTACAGGCAATGTTGCGATGGGGGACTTGCTGGCCAGTGCCACCTGACGAGGCCGGAGGACAGTGGGCGCGATCGGCGGTTTGCACACGTTACCCACAACGCGCGCCCACCCCAAGGGGGCCGCGCCGCGGCTGTGTAAGGGTTGAACTGCCATGCCCTTAGACGTCCTTGTGCGCGGCGGGATGGTGGTTGACGGCACCGGCCGCGAGCCATTCGCCGCCGACGTTGGAATCAGCGGCGACCGCATCGCAGCTATCGGCGAACTTAGCGGCGAGAGCGCCGGCCGGGTGCTCGATGCTTCGGGCCTCGTGGTTGCGCCTGGCTTCATTGACATCCACGCCCACGGCGACCTCTACCCGCTGCTTTGCCCCGAGGCCCCCGCGCGCCTGCACGACGGCGTGACGACAGAGGTTCTCGGCAACTGCGGCGAATCGCCGTTCCCGCAGTCGCCCGCGATGCTGGCGGAGCGCGCCGACAGCGCCAGGCGCCATGGCATCGTGGTGGACTGGGCGAGTCTGGATGACTACGCCCGCCGCCACGACGCGGCCCGCTGCGGCATCAACCGCGCCTGCCTCGTCGGCCACGGCAACATCCGCCAGGCCGTGATGGGCGAGGAGGACCGCGCCGCCACGCCAGCCGAGCTTGCCGCAATGGTGCGCGAGGTGGAGAAGGCGCTCGACGCCGGCGCCTTCGGCCTCTCAAGCGGCCTTTACTACACGCCGGGGATGTTCGCCCGGCCCGGCGAGCTCGAGGCGCTGTGCAAGCCGGTGGCCCGCCGCGGCGCTCTCTACGCTTCCCATATCCGCAACGAGGGCGACGCCATCGAGGAGGCCATCGAGGAGTTCATCTCCGTGGGACGAGCCACCGGCTGCCGCCTTCAGCTCTCCCACGTGAAGGTGTCAGGGCGAGCCAACTGGGGTAAGGCCGACCGCATTATCGCCAGGCTTGACGAGCTGCGGTCGGCGGGGATTGACATCGCCTGCGACCGCTATCCCTACATCGCGTCTTCCACGAGCCTCCAGTCCCAACTCCCCGCCTGGGCGCGGGAAGGGGGACGGAGCAAGCTGCTCGAGGGTCTTTGCGAGCCGGAGACTCGCAGGCGCATCCTCGGTGAACTTGCGCTAGCCTTCCCTACGCCGAGCGATTGGGATGCGGTGCGCATCGCCGATGCCGCGTGCGAGGAGTGGCGGAGGGCCGAGGGCCGCTCCTTTGCCGAGGTCGGGGCCGAAGCGGGCAGGGCGCCTGCCGAGCTTGCCCTCGACATCCTGGCCGCCAGCAGCGGCCGCGCCAGCATCGTGCACTTCACGATGCGCGAGGAGAACCTGGCCAAGTGGCTTCGGCTGCCCTTTGTGGCGATCGGCTCCGATAGCTGCTCGCGCTCAGCGGAAGGCCCGACGGCAGTGGGCAAGCCGCACCCGCGAGGCTATGGCACGTTCGCGCGGGTCCTCGGCCGCTACGTCCGCGAGCTGGGCGTCCTCTCGCTCCCCGATGCGGTCCGCAAGATGACCGGCCTGCCTGCGAGCCGCCTGGGGCTGGCCGGGCGCGGCATCCTGCGGCAAGGGGCATTCGCCGACGTGACTGTCTTCGACCCCGCCGCCATCTCCGACCGCGCAACCTACGACCACCCCCAGCAATACTCGGTCGGCGTCCGCTTCGTCCTCGTCAATGGCGCCATCGCTGTTGAGGACGGCGAGCTCACCGGCGTGCGGAATGGCCGCCTCCTGCGCAAGGGGGCCGAATGATGGCCCCGCGAATTGGCCTCAACTGCGACCTCACGGCCGCCTCGGGCACCGAGATCGCCAAGGTCAACTGGAACTACGTCGCAAGCGTCATTGACGCCGGCGGCGTGCCCATCCTCCTTGCGCCGCTTGCCGAGAACAACGCTGCCGACTTCCTTCAGATCGTGGATGGCCTGGTGCTCACCGGCGGTCGGGACTACGATCCGGCCGTCTATGGCGAGCCGCGCCATCGGGCCACTCAGCTCCTCGACCCGCGACGGACGGCCTTCGACGTTGCCCTCGCCCGCGGCGCGATTGCGCAGGAGCTTCCCATCCTCGGCATCTGCGGCGGGGCGCAGCTCATCAACATCGCTTGCCACGGCACGCTCATCCAACACGTCCCCGACGCCGTGGGCGCCGCCGTCCAGCACGAGTGGACAGGCCCCGACGAGCCGTTCCACGACGTGGAGGTCGCCGCCGACTCGCTTCTGGCCAGCATCGTCGGCGCGGGACACCTGCGCGTGAACAGCTCGCACCATCAGGCCGTGGGGCGGGTGGGCGAGGGGCTGCGGGTGTCGGCCCGAGCCCCCGACGGGCTTGTGGAGGCCGTGGAGGGCGCGAGCGGGGCATTCCTCCTTGGCGTCCAGTGGCATCCCGAGCGGATGCGCGGCCGCCCTGACCAGATGGCGCTCTTCCGCGCCCTGGTCGCCGCGGCGCGGAACCCGACTTGACTCCTTTGCCCCGCAGCGCGATACTCGCTGCGCGGCCAGGGCGTTCCTCACCTTTGGAAGGAGCCGGGAAGTGAAGGTTGGTCTGAGCGCGATCATTACCCCGAAGGAGTGGAGCTTCGGCGAGCTTGTGAAGCAGGCGAAGGCAACGGGCTACGAAGCGATCGAGGTGGTGCCGCGCGAGGGGGGCGAGCTGACCCTCGACACGCCGGCCGATGCCCTGGCCAAGTTGGCTCGCGTGGCGGCCGACGCCGGAATCGAGATCACATCGCTTTGCGGCAGCGGCGGGAAGCCCTCGAACCTGATGACGAGCAACGACGCCGAGCGGCGCGCGGGAATCGAGACGACGAAGGCGATGCTGCGGACGGCGAAGGCGCTGGGGGCCGACACCATCCTCCACACGATGGGCGGGAGGCTGGGGCCGGACCTCTACTACCACACCGCCTACGCCAACGCCCTCCGCTCGCTCCAGGAGCTAGCCCCCTTCGCTGAGGAGATCGGGGTCAACATCGGCGTGGAGTACATCTGGAACGGCTTCCTCACCAGCCCTCTGGAGATGGCGCAGTTCCTCGACGCCGTGGGCAGCCCGCGCGTTGGCTTCTACTTCGACCCTGGCAACATGCGCATCTTCCACCACTCCGAGCACTGGGCGCGCATCTGCGGCCGCCACATCAAGAAGGTTCACGCCAAGGACTTCTCCTGGGAGAAGATGGTGGTGCAGTGGCCCCCGCTGCTCAAGGGCCAGGTGAACTTCCCCGCGGTGATGAAAGAGCTCCGGGCGGCCGGCTACGACGGACCGCTCATCTCGGAGGTGCCGCCCTCCGTTGCATCGCTCGAGGACACCGCAGCCGCGATCCGACAGCTCATCGCCATGGCGTAGGAGTACGGCCCCCAGTTGTGGTAAGTTGCCGCCTGCACGGGGAAAAGACACCCGCTGTCTTCTGTGCCACGGGTGCCCGCCTCCTGCCGGGCGCGAAGGGCCGTTGCGGCAAGAGACAGGGGCTGTTTTTTCCCCGAGGAACCCCTTTACCGCAACTGGGGGGCCATACTCATGCCGCAACCGGCGTTTGCGAACGGGCGGCAGATGTGGTAGACTTCTTGGGCCGGGTCGATGGGCCGGCCCTCGGCAAGGCGTCATTCTCCTTTTTTCGGAGGCAGGCAGAATGCAGCTTCGTGGCATGGCGAGGTGGGTGCTCGTGTGGTCTGTCCTCATGGCGGCCGCGGGCTGGGCGCTGGGCGGCGATGCCCCGGCCAAGGAGGCCGACGCGCCGAAGAAGGCGGATGAGCCGAGGAGGAGGGAGCCGGAGGGCGGCGACGAGGATGTGGTGGCCAGGGTGGACAAGGTGACGATCACGCGGGCCGACCTCGCGCAGGTGCGCCGGCAGATCCAAGCGGCGAACCCCAACGCAATCGTCCCACCCAACAAGGAACTCGTCGAGCAGCTCATCGAGCGGGTGCTCTGGGAGCGGTACTTCGACCAGCAGGGGCTGCGCGCGACCGGCCCGGAAATCCAACGGGAGATACAGAGGATCGACCTCGAGCTGCGCCAGCGCGGCTCCACCTATCAGCGCCAGATTGCCGCCATGGGCATCACCCCTGAAGAGCACGCCAGCATGCTCGCCTTCCAAGTCTCCCTCGGACGCCTCCGCGACCGCGCGGTGGGAGAAATCAAGGAAGAGGAGATCAAGAAGGAGTTCGAGGCCCACCCCGAGTGGTACGACGGCAGCCGCGTGCGCGTCTACCGCATCTTCGTCGAGACGGCCAGCATCTCGCACGACCCCGAGAAGCTCAAGAAGGCCAAGGAGCGTATTGACAAGGTTTACGCCGAGTTGCAGGCTGGCAAAGACTTCGGCAAGCTTGCGGCCGACTACGACGAGGGCGGCACCGGCCGCCGCAACGGCGAGCTCGGCTGGTTCACCCGCAAGGGCACGGAGGAGGACGAGGCCCTTCTGGCCGCCGCCTGGAACCTCAAGGTGGGCGAGTACACCAAGCCCATTGAGGGTAGCCGCGGCTGGTACATCCTCAAAGTCACCGACCGCGAGCCGGCCCGCCTAACACCCTTCGGCGCCAGGGGCAACGTCATTGCCGAGCTCGTCCGCCGCAAGCTCCAGGCCACCCTCGAAGAGCTCAAGGCCAAAGCCGTCATCGAGCGCCGAATCTGACCCCTCCATCGCGCAAGCGGGCCAACAAGCAGGCAAGCCCGGCTCCACGCCGGGCTTGCTCGTTTCATGCCTGAAAGGCCGATGGGCCGCAGACAAAGGGGATGATTGGACGGTTCATCCATTCACCCGCTGACGTCTACTCCTTCCCCTTCTCCTTGGTCTCATCCTTCTTCGGCGGCGGGGCCTTCTCCTTGTCCTTCAGCGTCGGGTAATCCACGTCGCGGGCGTGAATCCACCCCTCCGTCGCCTTCCCCTTCACCTCGGCCGTCACCTGCAGCCAGTCGTCCTTCACCTTCTTCACGGTCAGCACCGTCCCCTCAGGGACCGTGCCGAGCACCTGTTCCCCGCTCCTGAGCTTGGCCTCCCTGGCAATCACCACTACCTTATCGTCAACCACAAAGGGGTTCTTGGGCGGCGCCTTCTCCGCTTCGCCGCCCGACGGCGGGTCGAGGTCCTTCAGGCTCATGTCCCCCCAGTAGCCCTTGCCGCCCATCATGAAGTAGACGCGCGCGTAGCCGCCCTCCTTAAAGATGTAGTACACCTTGATCCTCGCCCCCTTGTCGAGGGTGGCGAGCACGGTGCGGCCCTGGCAGATCTTCGCTCCGTCCTTGTTCACCGTCGCCAGGTCCCCCACCTTCAACTCCCCTGCCCCGACCCCGGCCGCAAGCCCAATCACCACAACCACGCCAATCGCCCATCCACGCGTCTTCATTGATGCCTCCTTCGCGCAGGCACTTCTCCCACCCCATACTGTACGCCCCTCGCCGCGAATGTCAAGCCCCACACCAGAGTCCAACCCTCTCCCTACCCTCTCCCTGAGAGGGAGAGGGGGATGGCACTCCCCTCCCTTCAAGGGAGGGGTGAGGGGGAGGGTCGAGGCCCGGGAAGTGGACACGCTGGCAGCATCAGGGTCGCGCGATTTCCTGTTGACTCCCCGTGCGCGTTATAATTAGGGTGGGGATGGAAGGGGAGTACGGTCCTGGTCCCGAGTGCGGCCTGAAGGAGACTTCGGATGGTGAAGTGGCTGCCTCTCGTGGCACTTCTGGTCGTCGCGATCGCATCCCCGTCGCTGGCAGGCCAGCCTGCGGGGGACAACACCCTTGAGGCCATCACCCAGCGCCTCATCGCCGCGCGCATGGAAGAGGTGAACGTAGAGAAGAAGGACCCCGATGCGGTGCTCGACCTCATCCGCGACGCCGCGAAGGTCAACATCGTGGTGGAGCCCGACGCCCGCCGAGCGCTGGAGGGGAAGACCATCACCCTCAAGCTCCGTGGCGTCACCGCGCTCTCCGTCCTCCAGCACGTCCTGCGCCAGGTCAACCTCGTCAGCACCTATGCCGACGAGGCCCTCGTCATCGCCACCGAGGAGTCGGCCAAGCCCAATCCCGACATCACGATCTACGACATCCGCGACATCACGGAGGCCCCCAAGGGCTCGCGCCTCCCCCCCACGCTCTTCGGCACGCAGATTGACCCCCTCTACTACTACTGGGTCCGCACCCAGCTCGGGCCGGTCGCCGGCGCGCCCGGCAAGCGCGACCCCTTCTGGGAACTGGAGCTCCTCGACAAGTATCCCCCCGACCACATCGGCGAGGTCATCGCCAAGGTCGCCCAGGAGCGCCTGAAGGACAGCGGGGTGTCGGTGAGCTACTACGATGGCTACCTGGTCGTCGTCACGCAGCCCAAGGCCGCTCGGGTCCCCATCGTCCCCACCAAGCCGCAGGCCCAGCCGACGAAGTGAGCTGGGGCGTCTCGCAACCCTCTCCGGCGCGCCCCATCGCTGGGCGCGCCGTCTCATGCCTGGCGCGGCTGATGCCCGCTTGATCCGCCCGTTCCGCCCATCGCTTGCGCCCGAGGCCCCCAACGTGTAAGCTAGCGCACACCCAACGGAGGAAAGACCACCATGATGCCCTCTTGCCTCGCTTTCCTCATCGCGGGCGCGCTGGGCGCCGCCCCGCCCGACGATGCCGCCCAGATCGAGCAAGACTGGCGGATGCAGGACGGCATCGGCACCGAGCGCAAGCCGACCACCTACGCCGACGCCATCAGGTTGACGTTACAGCGCGGCGACGCTCTGCTGGCCAACCTCAAAGCTCCAGGCCCAGAGCGTGCCACGGCGGTCCCAGCATGGGAAATCCTGAAGAACGAGTTCGGCCGGCTATCGGGAAACGCGGCGGCCACTGATGAGCAGTGGGAGAAGCTGTGGCGCTCGGTGCACTGGGAGCGTCGCCGCCTCGTCTTCGCCAACCCGCTTGCCAGGACCGGGCCCGTCGTCTTCGTCAAGCAGGTGCCCGGCGTCTTCAGCCATCAGCTCACCCAGTACTACGGCGCCTGCGCCAAGCCCGGCGGCGGCGTCTTCGTCCTTGACAAGCCCGGCGAATCACTTGCCGCACGCGAGCTGACCGCGGGCAAGCTGCCACTGGGCAGCTACCAGACCCCCGATGTCTCCTACGACGGCAAGCGGGTGCTCTTCGCTTACTGCGAAACGCCCACTTCGCCGCCCAACCGCACGACCCATCTCGACCGCTTCTACCACATTTACGAAATGAACGCCGATGGCTCCGGCCTGCGTCAGCTCACGAATGGCCCCTACGATGATTTCTCGCCTCGCTATCTGCCCGACGGCCGCATCATCTTCATCTCAACCCGACGCGGCGGCTTCCATCGCTGCGGGGCGGGGCCGTGCCCCGTCTACACCCTTGCCCTCATGAACGCCGACGGCTCCAACCCACGCCCCGTCTCGTACCACGAGACCCACGAATGGGACCCCGCCGTCCTCAACGACGGGCGGGTCATCTACACCCGCTGGGACTACGTTGACCGCAACGCCGTGTTCTACCAGCAGCTCTGGACCGTTCGCCCCGACGGCTCCGACCCGCGCATCTTCTACGGCAACAACACCTGGAACCCCGTGGGCGTGTGGGAGGCACGGGCCGTGCCGGGCTCTTCCCGCATCATGGCCACCGCCGCCGCTCACCATGCCATGACGGCAGGCTCGATCATCCTCCTCGACGTGGCGAAGGGCGTGGATTACCTCGACCCCATCACGCGGCTGACGCCCGACGCGCTCTTCCCGGAGAGCGAGGCCCCCGTCTCCAACGGCGCGAAGGGCTTCTGGCACGCCCCCCAAGGCCTCACCAAGCGTCCCGCGACCCCGCCGCCCGAGCAGGAGCGCTGGCCCGGCCACTGCTATCGCAGCCCGTGGCCCCTCTCCGACAAGTTTTTCCTCGCCGCCTACAGCTTCGACGCCCTGATCGGCGAGCCGAACGCCAACCCGCCGGCCATGTTCGGCATCTACCTTGTGGACGCCTTCGGGAACAAGGAACTGCTCCATCGAGACCCCGAGATATGCAGCCTGTGGCCCATCCCGCTGCGGCCCCGCCCCAAGCCGCGTGTTGTGCCTCCTGCTGCCGAGGCCGCGGAGAAGCCCGAAGGCACCTACTTCCTCCAGGACGCCCACGCCAGCTTCCCGCCATTGCCCAAGGGGAGCGTGAAACGGCTTCGCATCATACAGGTACTGCCCAAGACCACGCCTCACATCAACAATCCACCGGTCGGCCTGGCGAATGCCTCACCCGGCAAGCAGGTGCTCGGCACCGTGCCGGTGGAGGATGACGGCTCGGCCTACTTCCGCGCCCCGGCTGGCATCGCCCTGGCCTTCCAGGCGCTCGACGAGCGGGGAATGGCCGTGCAGGTGATGCGCAGCGTGAGCTACCTCCAGCCCGGCGAGAACGCCGCCTGCGTTGGCTGCCACGAGCCGCGCTCGGCCACGCCTCTGGAGCGCCGCGCGGCCAAAGCCCTCCTTCGGCCACCCTCAGTCATTGAGCCTGCGCCCGACGGCTCGAAACCGCTGAGCTACCCCATCCTCGTGCAGCCGGTGCTTGACAAGCACTGCGTGGCGTGCCACAACAAGGACAAGCCCGGGGGCAAGGTCATCCTCACCGGCGAGCCGCAGGGGCACTACACTGCCAGCTACAACGCCCTCGCCGCCCGCGTCTCCTTTGCCGCCTGGGGCCGCGGCGGAAACTGCGAGCCGCTGGCCAAGCCCGACTACTTCGGCGCACGCGGCAGCCAAGCCCTCGTCAAGACCTTCACCGAGGCGCACTACAACGTCAGGCTCAGCGCTGCCGAATGGGAGCGGGTGGTGACCTGGATGGACGCCAACGCCCTCTTCTACGGCACCTTCGACCCAGCCGACCAGGCCCGCCAGCTCCGTGGCGAGCGCATCGCGGGGCCAAAGCTTGAGTAGGGTGTGCATACTTGCACACCGCTCTGGCCATCACCCGAGGGTTCCGCATGCAGGTATGCACGCCCTACCATCTTATCAAGGAGCTCCCAATGCGAATGAGGATGGCCACCTCTCTCCTTGCCGTCTGGTCCTCACTTGGCGCAGCCGCCGAGCTCGACTACGCCTACTTCCTGCGCTGCCTCACCGATCTCGACAGGCTCACGATCCTCGACGAAGGGGTGACGTGCAGGCAGTTCTCCAGCTACGACCGCCGCTCGCGCTACGACGAGAAGACGGGCGAGTATATCAATTGGGGCGCAAACGCCGACTGCGGCCAGTACCTCCGCACCGAGCCGAACGGCGAGGCGGTGATGGCCGAGATGGAGGGGCCGGGCTGCATCGTCCGCATCTGGTCGGCCAATCCCCAGGGCAAGATTCGCTTCTACCTGGACGGCGACGCCAAACCGACCTATGAGTGGAACTTCGCCGAGCTCTTCCACGACAAGGTTCCGCCCTTCAAGCCGCCCATCTGCGGCATGGACGGCGCGGGCGCCAACATCTACCTCCCCATCCCCTACGCCAAGTCGTGCAAGGTCACCGCCGACAAGGCCCACAACCAGTACTACCACATCGGCTACAAGACCTTCCCCAAGTCCACCGCCGTGAAGACCTTCAGGCTCCCGTTGTCGGAAGCCGAAGGCAAACTGCTCGACGAGACCATCTCAGCCTGGAGGCACTGTGGTGTGCTTGGTGAAGACCTGAAGTTGAGCACCAGGGACTTGCCCCCCGGTCAACCCGTCGTGCTGACCGAACTCGACGGCCCCGCAACCATCGTCGGCTTCAAGGCGAAGCTGACGAGCGACGAGCGCTACGCCCTCCGCCGTGTCCTGCTACGGGCGTTCTGGGACGGCGAGGACAAGCCAAGCGTGGAGTGCCCTATCGGCGACTTCTTCGGCACTGGTTTGTTCGCCAACCCCTATCAATCGCTTCCGCTCGGGATGGGGCCGGAGGGCGGCTACTGCCTGTGGCGCATGCCCTTTGCCAGGAAAGCCAGGATTGAGGCCGTCAATGAGGGCAAGGCCGCGGCGAAGCTACAGTGGGCAATCGCGTCACAGCCCGGCGAGCTGAAGCCCAATACAGCGTATTTCCACGCCAAGTTCCGCCGCGAAGACCCCTGCAAGACCTTCGACTATCCCATCCTGGAGTGCGAGGGGAAGGGGCGATACGTGGGCTGCATGCTCAACGTGGACAACCCAGATACGGGCTGGTGGGGCGAGGGCGACGAGAAGGTGTATGTGGACGGCGAGAAGTTCCCCTCGACGTTCGGCACAGGCTCCGAGGACTACTTCGGCGATGCCTGGGGCTTCCGCCACTTTATACGCCCCTTCCACGGCTGCACGCTCGGCCAGGGGCCGGGTTTCTCGAACAAGTGGAGCGTCTATCGCTGGCACATCAGCGACGAAATCCCCTTCGAGAAATCCTTCCGCATCACCATCGAGAACTATGGGAAGGACAAGGACTACTCCTCGGTCGCCTACTGGTATCAGCTCGAGCCGCATAAGGACTTCTTCACGTCCGTGCCCGTCGAGAAGCGCATCCCCAGGCCAAAGGCCATCCCCGGCGTCATCGAGGCGGAGGGGCTGAACATCAAGGGGGCGACTGTGGTGGACGACGTTGGGCACCTGGACGAGTTCAGCCGCGGCAAGGCCGTCTCGCTCAAGGGCAAGGCGGGCCAGAGTTTTGCAATACCGCTGCCCGTCCCCTTTGATGACGTCTTCAGCATCATCGTCTACGGCGCGAAGGGCGAGGCCCACGCCCCCTTCGAGCTGTCGGTGGGCGAGCGCATCGTGCGGCGGAGCGAGAACGCCTTCGCGCAATCCGCCGCTTTCCGCATCGGCAAGGCACGCCTCGCTCAGGGCACGACCACGCTGAACCTCAAACTCGTCGCCGAAGGCGCGGTCATCCTCGACGCCTTTGAGCTCGAGCAGAGCCGCAAGGAGCAGGGCGCCATCGAGGCTGAGCGGCTGCCAGTGCTTGCCACATCCGGCCCCAAGGCCGCACCCGAGGACCTGGCGCTGCCCTGGAGCGCCGACAGCCAGCTCCTCTTCCCCGCAGCCGAGGCCGGTCAATCGGTCACGCTCGCCTTGCCCATCAAGGCGGCCGGCCGCTACACCCTCGCCGCGCGGCTGACGCGCGGGCCGGACTACGGCCAGGTGCAGGCCCTCTGCGGCGACAAGCCCCTCGGCGACCCCATTGACTGCTTCGCCGCCAAGCTTGAGCTCGGCCCCATCATCGCCCTCGGCGTCGCCGAACTGTCGCCCCAGGCCAACGCCGTCACCTTCAAGGCCGCAGGCAAGAGCGAAAAGTCAAGAGGCTTCCGCATCGGCATTGACTTCCTCCGCCTCGGCCGCATCGTCGTCGAGAACGCAATCGAGGCCGAACGCCTCCCCATCCTCGCTGCCGAGGGAGGCAGGGCCGACGTCCAGCACCTCGGCGGCTACGGCGCAAACAACTGGAGCAACGACGCCCAGCTCTTCTTCACCCCCAAGGACAAGGGCGCCTTCGTCACCCTGGAGCTCGCCGTCCCCAGGCACGGCCGCTACGACCTCGCCATCTACTACACCAAGGCCATTGACTACGGCATCGTCCAATTGCACCTCGACGGCAAGCCGCTCGGGAAGCCTTTTGACGGCTTCAACCGCGGCGTCGTCCCAAGCGGCAAGGTGAGCTACGGCACTGTCGAGCTAAAGGCCGGCAAGCACGCCCTCAAGTTCGAGGTCATCGGCAAGTCCGACGCTGCCACCGGCTTCTACGCGGGCATCGACTGCCTCACCCTCACCCCTGCCCAGTAGCCTTTCACGCCGGCCGATCCGCCCGGCGCTACGTGGCTAGGCGCTACATGGTCAACTCCCCGCCTGCGGACTTGATCGTGTAGTGGACCGCAGGGCATTTCCCTGAGCGGGTGCCTGCCAAGCAGTTACAGCTTGTGGCGGCCGCGCGCGCCCC
>FWPV01007194.1_pt1 | contig 20483 bp, 13 predicted proteins | sample 2228371 | NCBI WGS metagenome assembly FWPV01 (sample SAMEA103939776, study PRJEB20133) | metagenome | reverse complement strand
ATTAAGCTTTAGATTAGCCCATGTTTCGGCAATTTTATCTTTAGGGTTAACAGCCTTAGGTTTTCCACCAAAATCAGGTGCAACATAATCACCTACATAGAATCTTACCCCATCTATCCAGAACTCCCCAATATCGTAAGCAATATGAAATGTTATAGAAGCAGGATTAACATTATCAGCAAAGATAGGCGTTGTTGTGGAATATTCAGCCCATTTATCTGTCATGGTGAATGATTTTTCACCATATCCAGGCCATGGATCAACAGCTAGTTCTGGCTTAAAGTTTATTTGTAAAGTTTTTTCTTTACATTTTAAGAAGGCAGAGAGTGTATATTTTTTGCCTTTTTCAAAAATATGTCCGGTATGTTGCAATCCAGCATCCCAAAAATTTGCACCTTTGGCATTTACTTTTATATTTAAGCAAAAGTTGCCTTCAATTGGTTTTTCTGGAACATTTGCTTTTTGCAAATCTTTGACTACAGTCGTAGTTACATTTCCATAAGTGGTCCATGGAGCCATAATCCCGTCTTCGAAGCCACCATTTGATAGCAGGTTTTCTACTTCTGCACTGTTAACATAGCTTACTAATGAAATGGTTAACAGGTTATAAATTATTAAACAGGCTTCTTAAGCTTTTTATTCCTTTATATCGAAAAGGCACAAATAAAATTACCAACTTTCATTTTCTAATACAATTTTCATCAATTAAATGTGCTTTTTAGGTAAATTGCCATTTGCCCTGCATTTTTCTATTGCCAAAGCATAATGAAATTGATGTTATATAAAAAAAACCCTCGATTAAAAACCGAGGGTTCTAAAAATATTGTAAATTATGAATTTTTATTAATTCTAATTTTGCATCTCTGCTAGAATACTCACTTTTTTTCGCTTTTTGTCTTTCCTTTCAAAATGAACAAAACCATCAACTTTAGCGTATAAAGTATCATCGCTTCCGATTCCAACATTTATTCCTGGATGTATTTTTGTGCCTCGCTGTCTAACAATTATGCTTCCTGCCCTTACAAAATTTCCAGAAAATTTCTTTACTCCCAGCCTTTTACCTGCACTGTCTCTACCATTACGCGAGCTACCCTGTCCTGCTTTGTGTGCCATTTTATTACCTCCTTCTATATAAGATTTCTTATTGCTTTCGTTTTTTATTCTGTTGCTTCTGCATCAGTTTTTTCTGAACCATCTTTGATCTCATCTATATAAATGCGCATATACTTCTGCCTATGACCTATCTTACGATGGTAGCCTTTCCTTCTCTTAGACTTAAACACATGGATTTTTTTGCCTGCTACATAATCAATAATATGGCATACTATTACTGCATCTTTTATTGTGGGAAAACCAACTTTTACATCATCATCGTTAACTATCATAAGCACATTCTTAAGTTCTAGCTTATCTTCGGAACCTACATCCATTTTTTCTATGTTTAATTCGTCTCCGACACTTGCCTTATATTGTTTTCCACCAGTTTCAAACACCGCGTACATATTATCTCCTTAAATCCAGAAATTTATTTAATTCAACAAATCTTAATCAACCCTGAATATTGCAAAACTAAAAATCATACAGCTTTGTAATTATATCAGAATTATAACTTATTGTCAATATCTCAACTCCTGAACCCTGAACTCCTGACCTTATTTCTTTTGTTATTGCCTTTTCTCTGTTTTTTTGATATTCTATTTTTTGCCATTGTTAACTCCTTTAGGGTAGTTAAACTACTAAGGTTTGTTTTTCCTAATATGATATCTTGAAGTTTTTGTAATGGCACTATTTTCTTTATTCTTCTTAACAGTGATTTACTGAGTTTTGACCTTTCCTTGTGCGAAATTTAGGTTTAAACGATATAAGGCAGATTTAAAGATATGTTGATATGTAATTAATTTTTTAAATTGGTATAAATATGAAAATTATTGGGTTTTCAACCCAACTACATAAAATATAAATAAAGCAATTGATATGTCATCAAGTTCTAAAGCAATAATTTTAGGAATAATAGCGTCTTTATTATGGAGCACGGTCTTTGTTGCTGGTAGATACTTATGCGATGTTCTAAATATACATCCAACATTGGTTGCTTTTCTTCGTTTCTTCTGTGCAGGAATAATATCCTTAATTTATATTGTGATTAAAGGAAAAGCAAAAAGTCTTTCGGTATTAAAAAATTCTCCCGGTCTTATTATTCTGCTTGCGATAACAGGTATTTCGGTTATGGGAAGTGCTGTTTTTCTGGCACTTAATCTTAGCACAGCTGTTGATGTAAGCATAATAATGAATTCAAATGCCATCTTTATCGTCCCACTTGCTGGATTTGCTGGCGAACGTATAACATTTAGAAAAGCTACAGGTGTAGTCATTGGCTTGCTTGGTTGTGCCTTAGTGATAAATGGTAAAATTACAGGTTTTCAGCTTATAAGAGGTGAACATCTAACGGGAAATTTATTAGCTCTAGTTGCATCCTTAAGTTGGGCTATATATACTGTTATAGGAAAAGGCATAGTCCGTGAAAATGGAGGACTTACTATAACAAGCCTGAATATGATGATCGGTTCAATCCCACTACTTGCTATAACAGCAGGATTAGGCAAATTGTCTTTGCCACCACTTAGAGCTATTATTGTTTTAGCTTACCTGGCTATCTTTCCAACAGCAATAGGATTTGTGCTATGGTATAAAGCATTAGAAGATATAGACGCAAGCAGACTCGGACCATTGCAATATATAGTCCCTGTTGGCACAGCCATAATTTCAGTCTTTACACTGAATGAAGAAATAAAGATGGCTTCAATATTGGGAATGATTTTGGTCTTTTTAGGAATCTACCTATCTTCTTTACATGATGAGTCCTCGTAATACCATTTATCCCCGAGCTTTATACGCTTTATTAACCCATTTTCCAGGAGATGGTTCGTGTATTTTATTGCTTCGTTTATATGTATGGATAATGAATTCGAAATATCATCAATGGTGCATGGTCTTCGCTTTAACAACGAAACTATTCGCTCTTCAAAGGAAACGTTTTCCTTTTGACCGGGAGTTGTTCTGATTTTATTAAAATCAGCGATTATTTCAACTCGTTCATCAAAAAGTTTTGCTATATTTTGCATTTCTTCTGGAGTTACGGGCAAAGCTGTATCTTCAGCAGGAGGGCGAACCACAGTATTAAGATGTATTTTATCTACTTTTAACTCTCGTATGAAATTTGCTAATTGTTTTAATTCTTCAGGATCATCATTTATACCTTTAACGATCATTATTTCAAGCCATATTTTGCCTTGAAATTCTTTAGTGAACTCTTTGATCCCTTCAAGAATCTTTTCCACTTCAAGCTCTTCATCAGGGCGATTAACCTTAAAGAACGTGGAATTAGTTAAGAAATCCAGAGATGGAACAACAAGATCAGCCTTTAATAAATCTTTTCGGACATCGTTCATATAAAGAAGTGTTCCATTAGTTAATACAGCGATTGGAATTTTTGTAAAGGATTTGATTTCTGAAATCATATCGCCAATTTCAGAATTTAATGTCGGTTCCCCTGAACCTGAAAATGTAATGAAATCTATTCTGTTTGACTCTTTATCAATCACTTCCTTTAGTTCAGCTATAACATCCTCTTTAGGAACAAAAGCTTTTCTTTTAATAGATTTATTGGTTGTTAATCCTAATTGACAATATACACAATCCAGAGTGCATGTCTTAAATGGTATGATATCAACTCCAAGAGACATGCCTAACCTGCGTGAAGGAACTGGACCAAATACATATTTCATGAAAGAGCCCCCATTTTAATAAAGTTAATATAACGTCAGTTTGATAACAAAAATATAATTATAATACCATTTAAAAAATAATTACTTATTACAGTCATAATTTATTATAAAATCCCTCTAAATCTCCCTTTGGAAAAGGGAGACTTTCCTGTTTTTGCCTTTTTCAAAGAGTTTAGGAGATTGATTATATAAATAATTTTTTAAAACAGTATAATATATTCAAAATGATATTGCTAGTCACGAGATACAAAATATATAACATGTAATCCTGTAAAACCTTCTAATGGAAACGCTCCTAACTTGCAACATTTAGCCCCCGGAACAGAAGCCAGCTCATTGGCTATGTGTTCTGTAGCGAGTATATAATTCTCATGTGGTAATTGATGACCAGAAGCATTTGACAGATTCTGTATATCAAGCGACTCAACCTTGAATGCCAGATTGACTGATGGACCATGTCGGTTGCCTTCTTCATCAACAAGCGTTTCACCGAAATGAATGCTGAATCTTAATGGGATACGATGATCTTCATCGGAAACACAATTATGATCCTGCACACGCCTTTGTATCTCTAAACTCGCATTTATGGCATCTATTATAGTATGAAATGTAATAAGAAACCCATCACCTGTGGCTCTATGGTAGCGATCATGAAAAGCACGCGAAACCTCAATCACAATGCCCTTAAGTTCATCATACAAAGCTCGCAATCTATAAGCTCCAAAGCGGTCTGCAATACGGGATGAACCGCATATATCAATAACAACAATAGCTTCTGGTGCATATTCTCCTTTGTGGGTAGGTGATCCCATTAAAAATTCTGTTATCCAACGAGCAAACAGCGAAGAAAAAAGCCTTACTTTGCCAGAAGATTCAATAACATAGCCCTGTTTGATCATATCCCGTAATATCACTAATTCAGATTGATCAATATCTTTGTTTTTGATAATCTTCATACATACTTGCTTTTGTGCTTCATCTATATGTTGCCAGATATAAGTGAAATGAGGTTCCGCTTCCTCTATTATATTTTCACAGACCTCTTCTCGTCCATCATCATCGAGAGCATCGTTGAATTGAAGGTATTCAAAAAGTGCTGAACAGGCGATCTGAAGGAAAAAAGGATATGTGCTACCCACTTCTAAAAGAAAATCCACATAAGGTTCTAAAAATACACCCGCTGATTCTGATGGCTTTATGATCAGCTCCTTGGCTTCTGGTAATGAAAATACATTGAGGTTGATATTTGAGAATATATTGAAGAAAGGAGAATCTGCGATCTCCTTTGTATGGCAGAGCCTCTGTAAATATTGCCCTGATGACATAATGTATGCAACATCATAATGGTTTGCAAATGCACGCAAAAAAGCAAAGAATTCTGTGTCAAAATTCGGGTTCTGTGTGATAGAATCGAATTCATCGAATAGTAGCATAAGTTTCAGATCACGTTTTTGTATCTTTTCCATAATGCTCTTGAATCCATCATAATCAGGTTTTTCGGTAATATCGATTTGATTGTGCAGTTCTCTGGAGAGCAAATCAAACATTATGCCGAAAAACTCTGATAGAGTCATTCTCTTTCGCTCTTGAAAATCAATGAATACAAACTTATATTTATCCGGATACTTGAGGTATTTCTTACGGTTTTGTTCCTGATATATGTAATAGAGCAATGAAGATTTGCCTATCCTTCTCGGACCGACTATGGAGACAGATTGTGGGTGAGTAGCTCCAATCCGCGAGTATATTCTGGATACCTCCTTCTTTCTGCCAAAAAAATCATTTATATCCCTGATCATTGTGCGATTTAGATATGGATTGGCTACAACACTCATATCTTTCTCCTCCCTCCTGAAAAATCATTTATATACCTCAAGAACCTTTTTGAAGTGTTTGCTCTCTCCGTTGATAAGATTTACCTCCATATAATAAATATACATACCTTCATGAATATGACTATTTTGCCACCTAACCTCATTTGTATTTTCCTGATATAATATATCTACTGGTATTCCTGCTATATTAAAAATTTTCACAGTGATGGATTGTGGAGTCTCATTTGTTACATAACGAAACACTGTTCCCTGAGATGCTCTAAATGGGTTCGGATAATTATATGCTAACTCCCCAACTGTGATGAATCCTCCTGACTTTAATGCCTCCTGAGTATCTGTATTGATAACACGAACATTCCATACACCCTGTTCGTTTGGTGGTGTTATTGCCTCTATAGTTTCTGAATCCCTAAATTGTGTAGTTGCATACTTTTCTCCTATCATTAGCTTTACACCAGGAAGAAAACCTGTCCCTTCTATAGCGATCTTTGTCCCTCCTGAAGATGAACCATAATTTGGAGTGATTCCAGTAATTGTCGGTATCGGGTTATATGTGAATCCATCAGGAAAGATCATAAATTGTCCATCAGGATTACGAACCATTATATCACATACTCCAGGGTCCATAAATGGTGTGATCGTCGTTATTGTCGTTGATGATATAAACTCAACAGGTGAAGTTAAGACTGAGTAGCCATCCTTTGTCTTTAAGACAACCACAGCACCGGGCATGAATCCATTTCCTTCTATCGTGATCTTTGTCCCACCAGCTAGCTTCCCGTTATCTGGTATCACTTTTGTGATCTGTGGGGCTGTGTTATATGTGAAGGCATTTTCCAGTTTATCACTCTGTCCTGTTATATCATAAATTATAACATCCTTCTGTCCGGGTATGTTAGCAGGTGTTATAGCTGTGACAACATATTGTGATTCGACCTTCACCTCTGAACATTCCATCTCACCAATAAAAACCTTTCCTACTAGACTAAGGTCTGTATTGTATATCTGGCCAAAATTATCAAACGAAGGTTCCCCGATGATGGTTATCTTAGTCCCTCCTTCAAGACTGCCAGTGGATGGACTTATGCTCTTTATCTTAGGAGGAGCTACGATCGTTAACCCACCAGGCAAAATGAATCGTTGACCATCAGGATTGACAACAAGGATGTCCTGCGGACCAACCGAATTATTAAAGATTCCAACTTCTAAGCTTTCTGATGAAATATAAGTCACTTTCAATGCAGATACACCACCTATTTGCACATAAGGCACCTTTATGAATCCCGAACCAATGATTCTGATCGTTGATGTCAATGTTAAAGGACTGATATCCGGGTAAACTTGATCAATTTTTGGAGGTGGCACATAAGTAAAGGCTTTCTTTAGTATTATCATCTCACCATCAGGATTTATTAATGAAATATCAGCCGGTCCTGAGGCTCCTGCTGGTAATGTTCCTTTAAGCAGTATAGGTGTAAAGAAGAGATTCTGTAATATGCTATCGCCGATTTTTACATTGATGCCCTGTTGGAAACCATAGCCTTCTATTTGTATCTGTATTCCACCGGCGGTTGGTCCTGTTTCAGGTGTGATTTTTGTCACCTGAATTGTGCTGTATCGAAAGCCATTCCTTAATACTCTTATACTGCCATCAGGGTTGATTATTTCCACGTCAACAAAACCTCCAACACCAGGTGGAACGATGGTAGTGATCAGCGTGGGTGTCTCAAAACGTGTATTTTTAGCTTCTGCTCCACCGAACAGAACTTTTGACCCTGTCTGAAAGCTCTCTCCATATATCCTGACAGCTGTTCCTCCATCTGGATGACCGGAATCAGGGATAACCTTGCGTATTACAGTGATTATGCCTTCTATTTCATCTATTGTTATCCTTTGATCTGCTGGAATATCAGTGAACGTCTGGACTATCCCGCTGGGCCAACGAACCTCAACCAGATCGACTTTCTGATTTAAGCCAAGACCGAAGTGTGCGGGAAGGCGATCAGGATTATAAAGAAATGCTCCACTCATAATCTCACGGATCATTGATAGTTCTCCTGATACTACTTTTATCCTTGCTCCTATAGCATCACGGTTACTCAGTCTTCCTACCAGTTTTATCTGAAGCCATTTATTAGATGTGCCAACATTTTGGTAAAGTCTAGTTCGATCTCTCGCTGCCATAAATATATCTAAATTACCATCATTATCATAATCAACAAAAACTCCCTGAGCACCAGCTTCCGAGCCGATTTCTAAAGAACGGCTAACTTCCCTAAAAGTTCCATCCCTTTCATTATGATATATTAAAACAGGCTGTATGCCAACCCCTCCAATAGGAGTGACACATAGGTCCAACCAGCCGTCGTTATCGTAATCCCCATAGTCCATACCCAAAATACCATATTCCATAGGAAGAATATGTGCCTGCCTTGTAACGTCACTGAATGTTCCATCACCGTTGTTTTTGTATAAAACACTAAAACCATATACATCACCGTAATCAACATTATTAAGGAAAAGATCCAGGTAGCCATCATTATTATAATCAAAAAAATTTCCACTTTGATGGTTTGCATGTCTCCTTATACCTACTTCTTCGGCTACATCCACAAAGATGCCATTCCCTTCATTGCGATAAAATTTATCAATACCCTGGTCATTTGGATCAGGTTCAAAGAAGGCGGAACCCATAACTGATATATAAATATCCAGGTCTCCATCATTATCATAGTCTCCTGGAGATATTCCCCCTATTTTCGGATCATCCAGAGCTATTTGTTTAGCAATATCTTTAAAATGCCCATTGCCTTCATTGTGATAAAGGTAATTAGGAGTAATTGGCGTGGTAAATGTATTTGAAACGAATATATCAAGAAAACCATCGTTGTCATAATCAAATGCAAAGGAATCCATTGGTTGCATGGGCTGTGAGCGAACTTCCGGAGATAATCCTGATATCTTGCTGACATCAGTAAAAGTTCCATCACCGTTATTTCGTAATAGACGGTCGCCATGCGCGTAGACCGGCAGAACGTTTGTGTTATTACCACTCATAAAAATATCTAAATATCCGTCGTTATCAAAATCAAGAAAAATTGCTCCATTAGGTCCAGCTCCATGAGCACCAACCATATCAGTAACATCCTGAAAAGTTCCATCGCCCTCGTTATGAAAAAGTTTTCTGACTAATGGTGACAGGGGACATGCGATCATATCGGCATATCCATCGTTGTCATAATCTCCAAAAATAAGATACGGGAAATTTAAATCCCTTATTCCCGCTCTTTCTGCCACATCAATAAATTTAACCTGTGCCAGAACGTTTGAAATAATCAGAAGAATTACTGAAAAATAAATACAAAATATCAATTTCTTCATAATGGACCCTCCGATTATTCCTGCTCCTGAATGTCTTTTATAAGTTGAGCCAGTCTTCTTTCGACAAAATAATCATAGTTTATAGATTGAATGCTGTTTAAAGCTTGTATAGCTTTTTCTTTCTCACGCATGCGCTCATAAGTAAGAGCCATCATAAGATATGTCTCTGCATCTCTCGGTGATAGATAGATCACTTCTGAAAATTCCTTCATCGCTCCGGTATCATCTAACTGCTCAAAAGCTTTACAACCTTTCTTAAAATGATATTTTTCAGGTGAGTTATGGAGTATGCTCAGGCTTATCCTGTGTGTATCACCTAACACTGAGTGTTGCTCATAAGCATAGTCGAGCCTATATCTTGATATTCGCATGGACGCACCGACAGAAAAGCCACCTGCTGATAACTCCATGTTCCCCTTTTCCAGACTGCCAAAAGCCTTATAGCCCCCTATCAAGGATATATGGATCGGTGAAAGTCCATGATATATAATTTCTAATCCTGTTGAATATTGTGTCACAGAATCTCCAGAAGTTTTGCCTGCTCCGCCAGAAATTATAATGCTTCGCAATGGGTTAAAAGATATGGCAAAATCATTTCTAGCAGGGATCGTTACACCATCCTTTCCCAGTGTTGTATCTATAAGCATTCCGCGCATCATAAGACCTATCTCCGGGATTATTCCGGGAGTTTTCAACAAAAAACCACTATCTAAACCGAATCCTGAGCTATCACTTCGCCCGGATACCGAATAATGATTCAGGTTACATCCGCCTGAAAATCCGAATCCTTTGATATTGAAGCCTTTACTGATAGATAATGTTAATGTTCTTTCGCTGTAACTGCCATAATAATTGGATATTGCACCAGTTTCATCGGAGATGAGCATTCTGGATGTGCCGATATTTAGTATACCGATCCCAATGGGAACGATCCTATTGGGCATGGCAAAGCCGATAAAATCTGCATTAATAGAATTGGTATCTGAGTAATCAAAATAGCTCCCCAATGAAAAGAGGTTAATATGTGATGACGTAAATTCAGGTTGAAGTAATTGTGTTAATCCTGCAGGGTTCCATTTTATGGCGCTGGCATCATCTGCAACAGCAACAAAGGCTTCACCGAATATTGAGGGTCTTGCTCCGGCAGAATTAACAGCAAATGCCCCTCGCTCCGCTGAAGACTCAATATTGATCATGAAAGCGATAAAACAAGATACCAGCATTATAAAAATTATTTTCCTGTATTTCATCTTTCACCTCACTGTAATTTCAAGATATATTCCTTATATATTTTTGCATCATATTCTCTTCCAAGCTCTTCTGCAGTTATGCTTAAAATGTTGATATATTCAGCATCTTTCTTATGGTCTTTCAAATTTTTCAGCAATCGTCCCCATAATTTGTTGACCATTGCTCTAGGCATCCGAGGCATGTCCTTTTTCCCATTCCCAAGATACCAGGTTTTATTCTTAATTGCCTGAAAAGCTGATATTGCCTGTTCAGGCTTGTCCTGATAATAATATGTTAGGGCTGTCATATATAGCGTATCATCATCCTCTGGACTGAATTTTCCGAAATGTGCCATTGCATTTGCATAGTCTCTATCATCAAAGTAATGCTTACCCAAAATATAATGATTTTCAAATACTGTGAACCCAGCGTTAATTATGTCGGCAGGAATATTTGCCTGGTTACCCGCTTTATCTTTGATTATAATTGAGGAAACTTTCCAATCACCAATTAATGTTTTTTCATCAGAAACAATATATTGAAATTTATAAGTATCCGGTTCCTGGAATACAATATCTGATGGTGAGATAGAAATAAGCATCCTCCCATCAGGTGATCTGAGCTTTATATCAATTGAATCATCAAGACCTGTTCCATCATCGCTTGCCTTAATTATACCTTTTATCATATCACCCAGTATCAGATTATTGACCTCAAAAGTGATTTCCTTCATTACAGGGGGGATATTATCGATTTTTACATTTACATTAAACTGAATATCAGAATATCCATCATAAATAAATCGAACTGGCTCTGATAACAATAATGCCTGTCCGATAATATTAATCTCATATTCATTGCCAACTATAAGCCATGGGTGTATTTCAGGGGTGAATAGAATTTTCGCTTCTGAAGGCACATTCATATCATAGATTGTGTTATCCGAAGCTTTTACCCGAACGCTAAGTGTTTTATTTCCCAGCAAAACAGGGCTGTCTTTATTATCCAATATATTAATCTGACCAACGACCTTTATGGCGTTTAACTGGATTATATCTGGAACATAGACCCTATCGTATTCATCAATAGCTATTTGCCTTATATCTGATGTTATAAAGCCAACTTTCTGTGCCTGTATACCATATCTTCCCTTTTTCAAAGCTATTGTTACGGGAGTATTCTCATCCAGTGTTAATTTTTGTGAATTTTCGTATACTATGATTTTTGCTCCTTGTGGATTTGAATTGATCTGTAGCCTTGATAATTTAGGCAATGTAGCCAGCGGTATATCAAGACCGATGGTGCCTGTTAATACTGGTGTCTGTTGTCCTTGTAATAGCATAATTGTATATTTATTTGCTTCATCAAGTGTAATACGCCTATCATTGTCAATATCAGCATCATCACTGGATAATGCTTCAAGGAATTTTGATGTATATACTCCGTCGATAGCAAAGCTTTCAGCAGAGGAAGCTTTGAGTATTATCGTGTTTTCTGGAAAGCCATCAGATAGTTCAATTGAGTCAAGGTTCTTTATTAAGGAAAAATCACCAAAACCCTTTATTTCTGGTCTGCTCTCACTACCCATAAAGGAGCAGTCAAATATTATTAAGGTCTTTTTGGCTTTTATCGAGTTTATCCATCGCGCCAGAGTGTCATCACGTATATAGCTAAGTGTATCTCCTGCTATAGCATCGGAAGGCAATATACATTCATCCATTTTATCCAGAGCTTCGTCTGCCTGAATATCATCTGGAACACGAGTTCCACGACCGGAGAAATAGAAAATGAAAATATCTGGCGGGGCAATCTGCGACGATCTCTGTTCTAACTGGATAAAGGCTTCTGTAATTGATTCCTTTGATGCTTCTTTATCAATCAGTGTTCTACATTCATAGTTGTTTTGTGAAAGTATACGAGATAAGCCCTGAGCATCTGATGAAGCATATTTCAGGGTAAGAATTCTTGATTCATCAGAGTAGTAATTGATACCAATTAAGATAGCCTGTTGTGAAGCATGGGACAGAACTGCGGACAGAAGACCAAAAATGCAGGTAAAAATTAGTATTATTGACCTCAATTTTAATCCGCTCCTTTCTTTTTTTGCTCATTTGCTTTTACGAGATAATATTGTCTTTATAAGATCAGAAAAGGATTTTCTTTTTGTCGAATTGTCATCAGTCTTTATCTGAATAGCATCCGGGCATTTTGTGCGAATAAATTCCCTGAAGGTCTGAGAAAAAGGCTCTGCTTTGTCTTCTGTCAAATACCCGCTTCGCTGTAATTCTTTAACTAGATATTGTTCCTGTGATGTTATGCTTTCTCCCAATGTTATCTTACAAAGTATTTCTTGTTTGGCTTTATCTGTCTCCTGCCATATATTTTCAAAATACTCTGTAGCTTCAACAAGGAAATCAAGTTTGATCTTTTCATAATCAATTTTTTTAGCAGAACTATCATGAATTTTATAATCAAAAAGGACTGAACATGCTATCTGTATGAAAAGAGGATGAAAGCCTGCAATAGATAATATGAAATTAGCTTCCTGCTCATTAAATTCTATACCTTTATTTTTGGAAGGCATAAATATAAGAGAACGGGCTTCATCCAGATTAAATTGACCTAATGGCACCGGGGTGAATATATTAAAGAACGGTGACTCAGATATGTCTGTATTATGACATAATTCCTGAAGTTTCATACGAGATGTTGTCACATAAGCACACTCATAATTATTGGCGATTGAACGAAGAAAAGAAAAGAAAGTAGAATCAAAGCTTTCATTAGCAGTTATTGTCCCAAATTCATCAAACAGGATTATTAGCTTAAGACCCGCTTTCCCTAACTTTGATATGATTTGCCTGAAAGCTTCGTATAGTTCTGGCTTATTTTCTATGTCTGATAAGGATTCTGGAACTATCTGCGACCCAACATGCTCTCTTAGATACCTAAATATAAAATGAAACAAATTGGGGAATGATAGTTCAAATGTCCGCTGTTGCAGATCAATCAGCAGGAAAATATATGAATCAGGTTCCTTTAGCCATTTTTTTCTTATACTCTCATGGCTTAGATAATAGAGGAGTGATGACTTCCCGATCTTACGCTCACCTATTATGGAGATGCATTGGGGATGGCTCGATGATATCCTTGAATATATACGGCGTATTTCTCGTTCTCTTCCATAGAAATCATCAGGATTCTTTATAGTGCCTCGATTAGTATATGGATTATCCATTGCTGTTTAGCTAAGCTATTATCACCGATGGTATCCGATAATATTGCTAGAGTAAACTGAAATTTTAGATTATCTGGCTCTGATTGTATCATCTTTTTCAATTCATCTATAAAAAGTAAGGCGAGTGGTTGTTGAATGCTTCTGAGTTTTTCAAAGTTTATAGATTCTGAGGTATAGAGTGCTTTTTTCATGATATCCAGAGCGCCTTTAGGATCGTTCTGTGCCAGGCGTTGCTGAGCCAAACCAATCCAATCAATTTGGGTTAATGAAACATTAAGATTAATATCATCGTTCCCTTTAAATGTAAACGATGTTTTCCCGAAAAACATACCATCATTGCTCCGAGCAACAATATTATAGGTATTTCCCTGTTCCAAAGAATTGAGCAATTGACTACTGCTAAAAGAAAATTTACCATCATTGTTGACTTTCTGGCGGTGTGAAGTGTTTTCGATCCATATTTCTGCGTTTGTGACAGGATTTTGGCTGGAATCCAGAGCAACTCCCATAATCTTAATGGGAATTAACTGGTAGGGAGTTATATCTATCTTCTGTCCTCGTGTTGAATTCAGGCTGAATATTCTTTCCTCTGATTGTCTATATAATTCTTTCCTGACGAATAATCTGTGTTCTTCTTGTGTTAAGCCAATTATTTTTGCAGGTGTTGTCCCTTTATTAATATCATCTATGAAAATATTAGCTCCGGATGGTAGGGAATCCACTTTTACCATGGAAGGAAGGCTTATTAATGACCATGTTTCCATGTTACTGCTGGTAAATATCTGTAGCTCATTCGAGCTGGCTTGTTTAATTCTGTTGTTGATCTCGCGAAAGGTTATGTTACGGTCTCCATCAGCATCGGTTTCCTCATCATGTAATATTGTAGCAAGACGAGATGTAAAGTTTTCATCATCCTTATAATTTAATTCCCATAACGCCAATATATATGCTTTTACAGAACCTTTAGCAAGAGCTATTTTATCCCAAATATCACGAAGCTCAGATAGTCTGATATATGTGGAGTTTGCACCGGTTCTTGCATCGTAAGGTAGCAGATAGGTCTCATTTTGTATTTTTGTATATCTTGCCTTAATAAAAAGTATAAACCGGGCATTTTCTTGATCACTGATGCGATTTATTGTCCTTGTTAATTCTTCAATTATACCTTCACGCGATGCACTTTCTGAGACAATCGTTCGTATCTGGCTATCAGGATAACCGCCTGCCAAATGCAGAGATTCCTTGATTTCATATATTCCCTGTCCTTTTGATCTTAATTGTGGTATCCCGGGATCTTTATATTTTGATATATCTACCAGCAATGCATAACTTGCGTCAGCAGGACCAGGTATGGTTAATTATGCATGAGAACTAAACGATATGAGCAACATCAATAAAAGTAGGGCTGGAGGTAGGATCAATCTTATGTTTTTACATTTTTGCATAATTTATTCATCCTATTTAGATATAGCGACATCTTTTACCCGAATCAAATTAATGATCAGTAGATATTTTCAGCTGGCTGGAAACTTATATAATAACACTTCTATAAATTCGTCATGCAAAAATTTTCGCTCAGCTTTCCAGGCTGGCGCAAAAATTATAAGAGATATGCTATGGCATGTCCTTGTAATGGGGAATATTTATTTGTTAATATTCGGCTACAAATGCACATTTAATTGATAGAAATGGTATTATTATATCTACTTTTGGCTTTATTTTACCAAGAAAATATTTAAATGTCTATCAAATTTTCAATTGATCAGGCATAAAATTTTCATGAGCTTAGGACATGAGTTCGGACAAATCATATAATAGTAAGAACACCTATCCTGCTTGGTAAAGGAAGGCATCCCTGCCTGCCTTTTTAATTAAAATGAAATAGAATTTTTTTATTCAAGCCTAATTTATGTCCGATCATCAGATAAAATTTTCTTATTGACATTGTCTTTCGAATGTGTTACAATATATTGTGTTGAAACAATACTTTAACACAATATATTGAGGTAATGAATATGATATGCCCCTTCTGTAATAGCGGAAAAACCAAGGTCATTGATAAGCGTGAGATCAGTTCTGGTAGTGTAACCAGAAGGAGACGCGAATGCCTTGTGTGCGGTAAAAGGTTCAGCACCTATGAACGTGTAGAAGCTCTTGATATATATGTAATAAAAAAAGATGGCAGACGCGAACCTTATGAAAGGGCAAAACTCAGGGCAGGGATATCCAAAGCATGCGAAAAACGACCAATAAGCCAGGAAACGCTTAATGATATCATTGATAAAATAGAAAATGAACTCAGGCAGATGAAAAGCATTGAAGTCAGGAGTCAGATAATTGGTGAGAAAGTTATGAAAGAATTAAAACGTTTGGATAAGGTAGCATATATAAGATTTGCATCTGTTTATAGAGAATTTGCAGATGTTACCGATTTTCAAAAAGAATTAAGAGAACTAATAAGCGAAGTAAAGGAGGATAAAGGCGGTGGGAACTAACTATGATGTTAAAGTAACTTCAAAGATAGAAAAAGAATTAAAAAAACTGAATATATCTCCATCATTTTCCGAAAATGCACTAAAAATACTGGAAAAACGTTACCTGCTGAAAGATGATGACAACAATGTTATAGAGACTCCCAGGGACATGCTGGCAAGAGTTTCTGCCAATATCGCTTATGCAGATTACTTTTATGGTGCAAGTTACGAAGAAGTTTTTGAGTTTGCAAAGAAAATATATGCTATGATGTCATCCCTTGAATTTCTGCCAAATTCACCTGCTTTACGCGGTGCAGGTCGCGAGACTCAACAGCTTTCAGCATGTTTCGTTCTGCCCATTGAAGATAGCAGGAAATCAATATTTGGCACACTTCGTGATGCTGTTGACATACAAGCTTATGGCGGAGGCACAGGATTCAATTTTTCACATTTAAGAGCTAAAGGGACAAAAGTTGAATCAACAGGTGGGCAGGCTTCTGGTCCTGTATCTTTCATGCAGATATATGATATAGCAGTCGGAAAGGTTATTGCACAAGGAGGAGTCAGGCAAGGGGCAAATATGGGAATCCTTGCTTATAATCATCCTGATGTGTTGGATTTTATAGATGCTAAATTGGATGGAAAAACGCTTTCCAATTTCAATATATCTGTTGGAGTAACAGAAGAGTTCATGGAGATGGCTGAGAAAGGTCAGGATTATGACCTGATCGACCCACATACAAAAAAAGCTCTCAAACGAGTTAACGCAAGGGATGTCCTGGATAAAATTGCACGAAATGCCTGGAGCACCGGTGATCCTGGTCTGATCTTTCTGGATAGGATCAATGCTGCAAATCCCACCCCACATATTGGCATTATAGAAAGCACTAACCCTTGTGGAGAACTACCTTTACTTCCATGGGAATCATGTAACTTAGGATCGATCAATTTGTATAAAATGATCAAAGAGGAAGAAGGCAAATATGTTATTGATTTCTCAAGGCTTGAGGAAGTAGTCAAAAACGGTGTGCATTTCCTTGATAATGTTATTGACATGAATAAATATCCCATTGAAAAAATAGAAGAAATGACAAAAGCTAACAGGAAGATCGGTCTTGGTGTAATGGGATGGGCTGATATGCTTGCCAGGCTTGACATACCTTATGACTCAGATTCAGCTCTGGAATTAGCAGATAAAGTCATGGAATTTATCAATACGAAAGCTAAAGAAGCTTCTGTCGAATTAGCAAAAGTTAGAGGAGTATTTCCCAATTTCAAGGGCAGTATATATGATACAGGGCGTGAGGAAGATAAAGTGCGTAATGCCTCATGGACAACCATCGCACCAACAGGAACCTTAAGCACATTGTCGAATTGTAACGGAGGAATAGAGCCATTTTTTATGATAGTCTATAGCCGTGGCTCGATATATGATGCAGATGGAAAGCCCACCATTAAGATGCTTATTGAAAATGATATTTTCAAAGAAATTGCAATTAAAAGAGGATTCTATAGCACTGAGCTAATGGAGAAGATAGCAGAAACTGGTTCCGTGCAACATGTAGATGGAATTCCTGAGGATGTTAAAAGAATCTTTGTTACCTCACATGATATTAGCTATGAATGGCATCTTAAGATGCAATCTGCTTTTCAAAAACACGTTACAAATGCAGTATCAAAAACTATAAATTTTCCTAACAATGCAACTGTAGAGGATATAAAGAACAGCTATTATTTAGCTTATAAACTAGGAAACATAAAAGGTATAACTGTTTATAGAGATGGTTGCAAACAGTATCAAGTTTTGAGCGCTGTTGAAACTAAAAAAGAAGAAACTAAAGCAGAAAGTGCGGAAGATATTATATTAGCAAGGCTTAATGCACCCAGACCGAGAAAAATAGCTGGCACCACAGACCGTATCGAAACACCTGTTGGTAAACTATATATGACCATAAATAAAGCAAATGGACATTTATACGAGGTATTTTTAAATATCGGTAAAGCTGGTGCTGATATCACAGCTGATGCAGAAGGCTATGGTAGGCTATTATCAATGCTTTTCAAGGTCGGAGTGCCTCCGGAACTTATAATAGATCAGTTAAGAGGTATCGGAGGTAGTGGTTCGATCGGATTTGGCAAAGAGCGTGTAAGATCATTGCCAGATGGTATTGCTAGAGTATTGGAAATGTATCTTGAGGATAATCCTTCTGAATCTAATTCAAGCATAAATGGCAACGGAGGAGAGCCAAAAATATCTGGTAACCTTTGTCCTGAGTGTGGAAATATGCTCATCTTTGAAGAAGGATGCACAAAGTGTAGAAACTGCGGATATTCAAGATGCTAGACAAAATTATTAACTATGAAAAGTGCATCCAGCATATAATCATATTAGAACAATGGGATGAGCTTGGAAATTCTTTTATGTTTTTCAAGCAAAACCATAAAATTTCCAAATTTATCTCAAACAAAATATAAGTTTTAATTATCCAAGCATAAAATTTAGTTACTCAGACAAAATGATTCTATCAGGAAAGAGATATTAAAAAGAGATAACCAGGCATAAATTTTACATCCACGAACTATAAACAACAGCTCACACAGAACATAATAAAGTTAAAACACGGAGGCACAGAGACACGGAGATATTTAATCACGAATGTTACGAATTATTAATCACGAATAGCACGAATAGGGCGAAGGACACGAATAATTATTTTTTATTTGCCTGCCTGAATTATTAACCACGAATAGCATGAGTGGTGTTGCATTACGAAAAAGTTACATATCGCAAAATCGACAAAAAATTCGTCCTTTTCGTATCCTTCGTGATACTTTATTCGTTAAATTCGTGATATTTTATTTGTGTAATTTGTGATTAATTTTTCTCCGTGCCTCCGTGTCTCTGTGTTTTTTCACTAAAAAATATGGTTAAGCAACTAAAGTTTATGCTTGGTTTAATTATAACAAGCTGGACAGCATGTTCTCTTATGTATATGCTCCGCATATAAAATTAAATCATCTTGTATTGGATATAGAGAACAAGCTGGACAGCATGTTTTACTCAAAAATAGCATCGAGCCTACTTACAAATATTCCCTGGATCTACATTATAAACCTTATATGAGGAATTTAAACTATGAGCATATTTAGACAATATCTTGGCGATGGATTGGCATTGAAAACAGCTGAAAATGAAACTGACATTGATAGAGTTGCAGAATTTGATGCTAAAGTGTTCGATAAAGAAGAGATAGGGGAGTTATGCAGAAAATTATTTCTATATCACCCATATACTAAGCCCGAATATTTGATATTTGTTGAAAACGATAAAACAGGCGAAATTGTTTCTTCTATATGTCTTATACCATGGAAATGGAAGTATGATAGTATTGAGCTAGACGTCGGCGAAATGGGTATTGTTGGAACTTTGGAACCTTATCGTTGCCGTGGATTGATACGTGCACAATCAAATTACCTGAAAAAGCTCATTAGAGAAGGAAATTACGATATATCAATCATTCAAGGTATACCTTATTTCTATCGACAATTTGGATATGAATATGCCATACCACTTGAAAGGTCATGTATCATTCAAATGAATCAAATACCTGATTTGACAGAAGGAGAAAAACTTAATTTGAGATGCAGACCTGAAAAACCTGACGATATCAAAATTATGGAGATTTTATATAATGAATCTGTAAAAGATTTATCAATACATGCACAAAGGGATAGCTCTATATGGAGATACCTGTTGGATCATAGTCCATCAACAGTAGTTTCTTGTGAAAGGTGGATAGTTGAGGACTCAGAAAGTAATGTTAAAGGTTACTTTTCAATACAGAAATATCCATTTGGAGATGGTCTTTCAGTAAATGAAACGTCAAAGTTTGATTACGAGATCAGTATAACAGTTCTAAGGCACTTAAAAAGATTAGCAATAGAGCGAAATAAGCCGAATATACGCCTAAACCTGGCGAATAATAATATATTGCTAAAGGTTGCGAAATATTATGGAGCACAGGATCTGGGTTCATACGCCTGGCAGATATGTATTCCAGACAGAGCAAAATTTCTTCGTAAAATATCACCTGTTCTTGAAAAACGACTTATTGGAACACCTTTTGAGGGATTGACAGAAGAGATTCGCATTTCTTTCTATGAGGAAAAGGTTAGCCTGAATTTTGAAAATGGAAATCTTTTAGAGGTCAAATCGTTCGGATTATCAAGCAACTGGTGGGAACCGATAAATATACCTCCAAGGGCTTCTATTCAACTATTTATGGGGTATCGTAATTATAAAGAACTCCGCGAATCTTTTCATGATATAAGCGCACAACCCAAGCAATCTTACCTTCTGGACATCTTATTTCCTAAAGTCGAGTCTTATATATATTCTATTTATTGATTTATAGCAAATTTTTAGATCAAGCAAATTATACCATTTCTTTCAATATCATTACCATAAGACCAATCGTAAATTTTACATCCACGAACTCTAAACCGTAACTCACACAGAACATAATAAAGGCAAAACACG
>FWPV01002443.1_pt1 | contig 20486 bp, 16 predicted proteins | sample 2228371 | NCBI WGS metagenome assembly FWPV01 (sample SAMEA103939776, study PRJEB20133) | metagenome | reverse complement strand
CGGCGGTCGGATCGACGCCATCTTCTTCTGTCCGCATGCGGCCGATTCCAAGTGCGCCTGCCGCAAGCCCAAGCCGGGCATGCTGCTGGAGATCGCCAGTCGCTTCAACGTTGATCTGGCCGACGTGCCGGTGGTCGGTGACAGCCTGCGCGACCTGCAGGCGGCCGATGCGGCCGGCGCGCAACCGGTGCTGGTGCGCACCGGCAAGGGCACCAGGACGGAAGCCGATCCGGCGCTGCCGCGCGGCGCCCGGATCTATGACAATCTGGCCGCCATGGTGCGCGCACTCACGGTGACTGCCGACTGATGACCTTCGTTCGCTCCGTCCTGTTCTTCCTGTTCCTCGCCGTCATCACGCCGCCGTTCTCGCTGATCGCCATCCTGGTGCGGCCGCTGCCGCCGCGTGTTCGCTACCGCATCATCGGCGCCTGGACGCGCCTCACGATGTTCGCGCTGCGCGTCATCGTGGGCCTGCACTACCGCGTCATCGGCCGCGAGAATCTGCCCTCCCACAGTGCGGTCGTGCTGTGCAAGCACCAATCGGCGTGGGAGACGTTGAGCCTGCAGGTGATCCTGCCGCGCGTCGCTTTCGTGTTCAAGAAGGAGTTGCTGCGCATTCCCTTCTTCGGCTGGGGGCTGGGCTGCATGCCCATGATCGCGATCGACCGATCGGCCGGCAAGGACGCGCTGGCGCAGGTCGAGGAGCAGGGCCGCACCCTGCTCGAACAGGGATTCTGGGTGACCGTTTTTCCGGAAGGCACACGCATGCCACCCGGGCAGACACGACGCTACAAGGTCGGCGGCGCGCGGCTTGCGCAGGTGACCGGTGCGCCCGTGGTGCCGATCGCGCACAATGCGGGCGACTACTGGAAGCGCAATGCCTTTCTGAAGTATCCGGGCGAGATCGTCGTGAGCATCGGCCCCCCGATCGCGACACAGGGCTTGACGACCGAACAGATCAACGGGCACGCTCAGGTCTGGATCGAAAGTGAAATGCGTCGACTTTTTCCGCATCACTATGAAGCCGAACACCTGTCCGCAGCAGCTTGAGTTGGCCCTCGATACGCCGGAACATGCCGCGCCGCCGCCGCTGCGCGGGCGTCATATCGTGCTTGGGCAGCAGATCGTCGAGTACGCGCTGCGTCGTTCTCGTCGCCGCTCGATCGGATTTTCGATCGGCGAATCCGGGCTGCGCGTGACCGCGCCGCACTGGGTGACGCTGCCGCAGATCGAGGAGGCGCTGCGCGAGAAGCAGCGCTGGATCTTCACCAAACTGGGCGAAGTGCGCGCGCGCCGCGCGCCGGTGCGCACCGACTGGCGCGATGGTGCCCGACTGCCCTGGCTGGGCGGTCATGTGACGCTGCGGCTCGGCGATACCTGCGCCCGGCCGATGATCGACGACGACATGCTGCGCCTGCCTCTGCCGGCCGATGCCGACCACGACCGCGTGCGCGACGCGGTGTGTGCCTTTCTGCAGCGCGAAGCGCTTACGCGCTTCACGCAACGTGCGACCGAACTGGGCGCACGCATCGGTGTGTCGCCCTCCCGCGTCATGCTCAGTTCGGCCAACACGCTGTGGGGCACGTGTACTGCGCAGGGCGTGATCCGTCTGAACTGGCGCCTCATCCACTTCTCGCCGGCGATGATCGACTACGTGATCGCACACGAGCTGGCGCATCTGAAGGAACTGAATCACTCGCGCGCCTTCTGGGATACCGTGGCGCTGATCCTGCCCGGCTTCGAAGCCGCGCGACGCGAACTGCGCACCCAGCATCCGGGTCGCATCGTCGCCCACTGAACCGCCCAAACTGCGAGGTCACATCATGAGAATCCTGCACACCATGCTGCGCGTCGGCCAGCTCGACCGCTCGATCGAGTTCTACACCAAGGTGCTCGGTATGCGGCTGCTGCGCCGGCAGGACTATCCGGACGGAAAGTTCACGCTTGCTTTCATCGGGTACCAGGACGAATCCGAAGGCGCCGTGCTGGAACTGACCCATAACTGGGACACCGACGCCTACGAGATGGGCAACGCCTACGGCCACATCGCGCTGGAGGTCGATGACGCCTATGCCACCTGTGATCAGGTCCGGGCATTGGGTGGTCGCGTGGTGCGCGAGGCCGGTCCGATGAAGCACGGCACGACCGTGATCGCCTTCGTCGAGGACCCGGACGGCTACAAGATCGAGTTCATCCAGCGCGGCACGTCGGGCGCCTGCTGAATCCAGACTTCGCTCACGCGACCTTGCGCGCCGCCTGCTGTGCGGCGCGCAGTTCGGCCGCCAGTGCCTCGGTCTCGTCGACCAGCTGTTCCACCCACGCCGCACACTGCGGGTCTTCTGACGGCGTGCCGCTGCCCCCGCGTTCCAGTTGAGCGGCAATGCCGCTCGCCCGGGTGGCGCCGAAGTTGCGCACGATGCCCTTCACTGTATGCGCATGCGTCGCCAGTTCTTCACGCGTGCCGCCGGCGAATGCCTGTACCAGCGCGTCCAGGGTGCTGCGGTAGTCGCGCAGGAACAGCGTGATGATGTCGTGCATCAGAGCCTCGTCGCCGCCGAGGTTGCCGAGCATGAACAGGCGGTCGAACCGTGATTCGGCCGCGGACGCATCCGGCGGGCCGCCGAAAGATGATGCTGCGGATGGACCGAGTGCTTCGTCCAGCGCGCGCAGCAGGGCCGGTACCTGTACCGGCTTCGATACGTAGCCGTCCATGCCGGCTTCGATGCATTTTTCGCGGTCGCCGGCCATTGCGTGAGCGGTCATCGCGACGATGGGCGTGTGCCGCTGGCCGTCCTGGGCGCGGATATGCCGCGTTGCTTCGAAGCCGCCCATCTGCGGCATCTGCACATCCATCAGGATCACATCGAAGCGTCGCTGCGCGGCCAATGCCACGGCTTCGATACCGTTGGCGGCCAGTTCGACGTGATGGCCGAGCCGTTCCAGCAGACGCAGCGCGAGCGTCTGGTTGATCGGGTTATCTTCGGCCAGCAGGATGTTCAGCGGGCGATTGTCGCGCAGCGTGCCAGTTGGATCGGACGGCATGCCGGCCGGTGTGTCGGGGCGCATGCCGGGTACGGCCATCAGTGCATCAAGCAGCTGCGCCGACTGAACCGGCCGCGCGATCAGGCTGTTCACGCCGGCCGGCACGGTCTGCGCTTCGGGCGCTGCGCCGTCATGCAGCACGATGATGGGCAGCTCCGGGCTGTATTCGCCGCCCAGCGTGTGCACCAGCGCCCAATCGTCGCGACGGGCAATCTCCAGGTCGATCAGCAGTGCCTGGAAGCAGCGCGCCTCGGTCTCTGCCGACACGATGGCGCCGATGCCGGCGTCGAGATCGGCGCACAGCTTCGGTACGACATGCCAGTGCGCCAGGCTGGCCGCCAGATCCTCGCGCGCAGCGGCGTCCGGCTCAATGACCAGCACCGACATGTTGTCGAGCGAGCGGGTATCGGGTTGTGCAAGTTCACTGCCGAGGGCGCGCGGAAAGCGGGCGGTGAAATGGAAGGTCGAGCCTTCGCCCGGTGTGCTTGTTACGCCTATCGTGCCGTCCATGCGCTGCACGAGGCGCGTACATATGGCCAGTCCGAGGCCGGTGCCGCCGAACTTGCGCGTGGTCGAGGTATCCGCCTGCGAGAAGGCGTCGAAGATCAGGGTCTGCTTGTCGAGCGGAATGCCGATCCCGGTGTCGCGAACGGCAAAGCGCAAGCCCTGGGTCTCCGGCGTCAGCTCGTCCAGCGTGACGGAGACGTCCACCTGGCCGCGTTCGGTGAACTTCAGTGCGTTCGACAGCAGGTTGGTCAGTACCTGACGCAGCCGCATCGGGTCACCCAGCACCGCGTCCGCCACAGCAGGATCGATGTGGCAGCGCAACTGCACCGGCTTGCCCGGTTTCGGCCGCAGGGTGCGCACGACGCCACCGATGACGTCACGCAGGCTGAACGGAATCTGTTCGAAGTCCAGGTGGCCGGCTTCGATCTTGGAAAAGTCGAGGATGTCATCGATCAGTGTCAGCAACGCGTCGGAGGACTGTTTCACCAGGCCGAGGTATTCGCGCTGTTCGGCGGTCAGGTCGGTGTCGAGCGCCAGTTCCGTCATGCCCATGATGGCGTTCATCGGCGTGCGGATTTCGTGGCTCATGTTTGCGAGGAAGTCGCTTTTGGCGCGGTTGGCCGCTTCGGCGGCGTCGCGCGCGTGCATGATCTGTTCCTGTATCGCCTTGCGTTCGCTGATGTCCGACACGAAGGCCGTGAACAGCGTGCGCCCCTTCATCTGTGACGCGGTGATCGCCAGTTCGGCCGGGAAGAGGCTGCCGTCCTTGCGGCACAGATCAAGCTGCAGGTGATGACCGATGACGGCGTCGAAGCGCCGGCCCAGCCAGTTCACCAGATCCGTTTCGTCGCGTTCGCGCTGACTGCGCGTGACCAGCAGTTCGATCACCGGCCGTTGCCTCGCCTCGGTCAGCGTCCAGCCGAGCATGCGCTCGGCCGCCGGGTTGTACTCGATGACGTTGCCGAAGGTGTCGAAGGTGATCACCGCGTCGATCGCGGCACTCATGATGGCGCCGGTGTGTGCCTCGCTTTCGGCCAGCGCGCTGCGCTGGTCGTACAGGCTCAGCGATGCCCAGTTCAGTGCCTGCGCCAAGCGGTCGGTTTCGAGCGAACCGGTGCCTGCCGGCAGCGTTTCGTCGGTCGCACGGTCGAGTCGCTCGGCAAAGTCGGTGCACCGCTGCAGTGCGGCCAGCGGGCGGCGCAGCAGAACGTGCAGGGCGACGATGCCGATCAGCATGGCGATCAGGCCATGCAGCAGGCTGTCAGCCAGAATGTGCTGCCACACCTCGCGTGCTTCGGCGTTGTCCGTTTCGGTACGCAGCCAGCGCAGGCCGCTTTCGCCGGCCAGCGGGACCCAGCTGACGACGCGCGTCTGACTGCCGCCGCCGGTGCGGCTTCCGCTCACCGACAGGGTGCGGACTTCGGGCTGCGGTGTCGCCGGTGGCGCTTCGAACAGGATCGGAGCGGTGTGCACCCAGCCCGGTCCGGCGTCATGCCGGAATGCTGCCAGCGTGGCGCCGTCCTTGCTGATCAGTGCCGCGCCCTGCAGGCGGGTGTCGCCGGGCAGCCGCTGCAGGAGGTTGCCCAGGTCGAGACGGGTGGACTGCTGGATCCTTTCGCCGATCACGCGTGTTTCGGCCAGCGCATTGCGGTGCACTTGCTGCAGTGTCTGTTGCGACTGTTCGTGTGCGGTGTAGAGCGCATTGCCGACCACGCTGATGCAGAACACCAGTGCAAACAGCCCCGCGATGCGCTGCAGCAGACGCCCGCCACCGGGAGTCAGTGCGTCATCCATGGCTCAGTTTTCGTCCTGAAAGCGGGCGCGAATGCCCAGTACCTCATCCCACTGGCCAAGCAGCGCGTCCACGCAGACGGCGTCGAAGTGGCTGTTCCGGCCCTCGATCAGGAAGGCTCTCGCCTTGTCGAGGTCCCAGGCAGGCTTGTACGGACGCGGGGAGGTCAGCGCGTCGAACACGTCAGCCACGGCCACGATGCGGCCGATCAGCGGAATGTCCTCGCCGGCCAGTCCGTTCGGATAACCCGTACCGTCGAATTTCTCGTGATGGGTCAGGGCGATCGTTGCGGCGAGCTGCATGTAGGGGGATGCCGAATCCTTCAGGATTTCATGGCCGATCGATGCGTGCCTGCGCATGATCACCAGTTCGTCCGGATCGAGCCGACCCGGCTTGAGCAGGATGTGGTCAGGCGTGCCGAGCTTGCCGACGTCGTGCATCGGTGCGGCAATCAGCAGTGATTCCTCCATGTCGGCGTCCAGCCCCATGGCGCGCGCGATCAGTGCAGAGTAGTGCGCCATGCGCAGGATGTGGGCGCCGGTTTCCGGATCGCGGAACTCGGCCGCCCACGCCAGCTTGTTCAGCGTTTCGCGCTCGCGCCCGTAGATTTCGGCGGTGGCGCGGCGCACCTCGTCTGCCAGCGTGCGCGCGTGGTTGGCCAGCGCGACCTGGCTGCGTCGCAGGAACAGCATGTTCTTCACCCGCGAGGTGAATTCGATGCGGTCCAGCGGCTTGTTCAGGAAATCGTTGGCACCCGATTCGAGCGCCCGGTAGCGCACTTCGCGCTCATGGTCGGCGGTGACCATGAGCAGCGGTGTCTGCGAGCGGGCCGGGTGACTGCGGAAGCGTCGGATGAACTCGATGCCATCCATGTCAGGCATCATGTAATCGACTATCACCAGATCGGGATCTTCGCGCATGCAGTGTTCGAGCGCCTCGGCGGGCGACAGGAAACAGGTTGCCGTGCAGTCGGGCAGCTTGCCCAGCAGCGCGGCCATCAGCACCAGGTTCACCTGGGCATCGTCGATCACCACTACATCCATGGGACGAACCTCTAATCTTGGTCAGTGTCTTTCGCGGCAGCTTGCGGCTCGCCCATACATTCAATATGTTCCTACGTGTCCGATTAACGGGTGCGCCCGTCGCACACTTGAGCCCGCCGCACCTTTCTCCGTGATCCGACCCGCATGACTCCGCCTCCCGCGCCCTACACCCTGCGCGCGTCCGCGCTGCGCAACTGGCTGCGTCAGCTGTCCTTTCGCGACATGTTCGTGCTGGTCCTGCCCGCACTGCTCATCGTCGGTGCCGGCTTCTGGTTCGCCGCCCGTTACATCAAGCCGGCACCCCCCGATTTCACGACGGTGTCGTGCGGCGCCGAAGGCTCGGCCTATGAAACCTACTGTGCGCGCTACAAGCCGCTGATCGAGCCGTTTGGCGTGCGCGTCGATGTCCGGCAGAGCGCCGGATCGATCGAAAACCTGCAGCGCTTGATGGACACGGAACAGTCGGTCGATTTCGCGTTCGTCCAGGGCGGCAGCGCCGAAGACCATCCGCCGGGCCTGCTGTCGCTCGGGGCCGCCTATTACGAGCCGGTGTGGGTGTTCTATCGAGGCCGGCCGGGGCTGGACCGGCTGGATCAACTGAAGGGTCTGCGCATCGGCGTCGGCGCCGAAGGCAGCGGCACACGCCATCTGGCGCTGCAACTGCTGGAGGCGCATGCGCTTGTCGGCGACGCGAAGCTGCTGAAGCCGCTTGGTGGCACCGCCGGCGTGGCGGCACTGCTGTCGCGCAAGATCGATGCGCTGATCGTGGTCGGTGCGGTCAATTCGGCCAGCGTGTGGTCGCTGCTGTACGCCGACGGCATCTCGCTGATGAGCATGGCGCAGGCGCCGGCTTACGCACGTCGCTTTCCCCACCTGAATGAATTGACGTTGCCGCGCGGTGCAATCGACTTCGTGCGCGACATTCCGTCGCGCGACATTTCGATGGTCGCGACCCGTGCCTATGTCGTGGCGCGCGAGGACACGCATCCGGCGCTGATCGACCTGATGCTGGGCGCCATGAAGCCGGCGCATGCCGAAGCCACCGTTTTTCAGCATCCGGGCGAGTTTCCGCAGTCCGACGGCGGCGACTTCGAGCTGCACCCGCGTGCGGCGCGTTTCTACGAAGTCGGCCCGCCTTTCCTGCAGCGCTATTTGCCGTTTTCCATCGCCAACCTGCTCGACCGCATGATCGTGCTGCTGGTGCCGCTGCTTGCCCTGGCCGTGCCGCTGTTCCGCATCCTGCCGCAGCTCTACGTCTGGCGCGTGCGCAGCAAGCTGTATCGCTGGTACGGCGAGTTGAAGGATCTGGAGCGCCAGGCGCTGCAGGAAGACACGACGCGCTCGCGCACCGAATGGCTGCACGACCTCGACCGCATCGAGATAGCGGTCGCGCGCATCGGCGTGCCACTGTCGCACGCCGACTATCACTACCAGTTGCGCGCGCACATCCACATGGTGCGTCGTCGCATCCAGGGGCTGGGTGAGAACGTCGTGCCGGCAGATCTGTCGACCTCCGGTGCCGCCGACGGCAACCCCGTCAGCCCGCAGGCCTGACCTTTGCGGGCGGTTCGGCGGGGCAGCAAGGTCCCTGTAATTTACAAACATTCGTGCGTGTATATAATTGCAGGCCGAGATCTGGAGAGCATTGATGCCCGTCCGCCCCGCAATTCCGTCCGTCGCCCTGCCCCCGGCGCCCCTGCATCGTTCTCCCGCCGCCCTGCGTTTTTCCCTGTCGATCGTCCCGCTGCTGATTGCGGCGACTGTCCTGAGCGCATGTTCAGGTGACCAGCCCACTGCCGCTGCGCCACCCAAACCGCTGCCGGTGTCCGTCGTGGTGGCGGAGAGCACGCGCGCGCCGCTGCTGATCGAATCGGTTGCGCAGGCAGAAGGCGCGCGCGAGGTAGAAGTCAGGGCGCGCGTGACCGGCATCATCGAGAAGCGCCTTTATGGCGAAGGCGAAGCCGTGAAAGCCGGCCAGCCGCTGTTCCGCATCGAGCGGGCGCCGTTCGAGATTGCACTCGCCCAGGCCCGCGCCCAGCTGGCCGAAGCGCAGGCACTGGACGAACAGACGGCGCGCGAGCTGCAGCGTCTGCAGGGTCTGGTGGCCGAGCGGGCGATCAGCCAGAAGGAATTCGACGATACGAAGTCGGCCAGTGCGGTGTCGAAGGCGGCGATGAAATCGGCCGAAGCGGCAGTGCGCCAGGCGGAACTGAACCTCTCCTACACGAATGTGACCGCGCCGGTGTCCGGCATGTCGGGTCGTGCGCAGCGTTCCGAAGGGTCGCTGGTCAATGCCGGCAGCGACAGCCTGCTGACCTCGATTTCGCAGATCAATCCGATCTGGATCCGCTTCAGCCTGTCCGATGGCGACCTGCAGAAGCTGCCGGGCGGCCGCGCCGCCGCACGCAACCTGCGTGACGTCGAACTGCAACTGCCCGATGGCAGCATTTACCCGCAGCGCGGGCAGATCAACTTTTCAGCCAGCCGGATCGACGCACTGCTCGGCACGATGGAAATGCGCGCCGAGTTCGCCAACGCGGACGCCCGCATCCTGCCCGGCCAGTTCGTGCGCGCCCGGGTGATCGTCGGCGAGCAGGACAATGTGTTTCTGGTGCCGCAGGCGGCGGTCACCCAGACCGAGAACGGCCCGGTGCTGATGCTGGTGGGGGCCGACGACAAGGTGGAGCCGCGCCCGGTCAAGCTGGGCGACTGGCAGGGCAAGAACTGGGTGGTCACGGACGGACTGAAGCCCGGCGAGCGCGTCATCGTCGACAACCTGATCAAGCTGCGCCCGGGCGCGCCGGTTGCCCCGCGAATGCCGGGTGCCGGACCGGCCGACGCGCAACCCAAGACCTGACGGAGCGCAGCCATGGCCCGCTTCTTCATCACCCGCCCGATCTTCTCGGGCGTCATTTCCATCGTGATCATGATTGCCGGTCTGGTGGCGTCGCTTTCGCTGCCGGTCGCGCAATACCCGGAAATCTCGCCGCCGACGGTCATCGTCACCGCGACCTATCCGGGCGCCAATGCCGAAACGCTGTCGCGCACGGTTGCGGCACCGATCGAGGAACAGCTGTCCGGCGTCGAAGGCCTGCTGTACTTCAACTCGACGTCGACCTCGAACGGCACGGTCAGCATCACGCTCACCTTCGAAGTCGGCACCGACCCCGACACCGCGCTGATCGCGGTGAACAACCGCATTTCAGTGGCCGAATCGCGACTGCCGGAAGACGTGCGGCGCAACGGTCTGGTGGTGCGCAAGCGCTCGAACAACCTGCTGATGATCGCTGCGCTCAAGTCGACCGACGGGCAGCGCGATACGCTGTTCCTGACCAATTACGTTGCGGTGAACGTGCTCGACGAACTGCGCCGGCTGCGTGGCGTCGGCGACGCGATCGCCTTCGACGCGCCGTACGCGATGCGCGTGTGGCTCAAGCCGGACGTGATGGCGCGGCTGGGCATCGCCACCTCCGACGTGGCGGCGGCGATTCGCGTGCAGAACGCGCAGAACGCCGCCGGTCGCATCGGCCAGGAACCCGTGCTCAACGGTCAGCAGCTCACTTACACGGTCAGCGCCAAGGGTCGTCTGCTGAGCATCGAGGAATTCGAGAACATCCTGCTGCGTGCCGATGGCCCGGGCGGCGTGGTACGGCTGAAGGACGTCGCGCGCATCGAGCTGGGCGCGGAGAACTATGACCGCACGACCAAGGTGAATGGCACGCCGGTGTCCGGCATGGGCATCTACCTGCAGTCTGGCGCCAATGCGCTGGAGGCGGCGAATCTGGTGCGCGCCAAGCTGGACGAACTGTCGCTGCGCTTGCCGGAGGGGCTCGAATTCATCATTCCGAACGACACCACGCGCTTCATCCGCGAATCGATCAAGGCGGTCGCCCATACGCTGCTCGAAGCCACCGTGCTGGTCGTGCTCGTGGTGTTCGTATTCCTGCAGAACTGGCGTGCCACGCTGATCCCGCTGATCGCGGTGCCGGTGTCGCTGGTCGGCACCTTCGCCGGACTGTGGATATTCGGCTTTTCGATCAATACGCTGACGCTGTTCGCCATGGTGCTGTCGATCGGCATCGTCGTGGACGATGCCATCGTGGTGCTGGAAAACGTCGAACGGCAGATGCGCGAGTTCGGCCGCACGCCGAAGGATGCGGCACTGGAAGCGATGCGCGAGGTGTCCGGCGCGCTGGTCGCCATGGTGCTGGTGCTGGTCGCGGTGTTCGTGCCGGTTGCCTTCCTGGGCGGCATCGCCGGCAAGCTGTATCAGCAGTTCGCCGCCACGGTGGCGGTGTCGGTCACCATTTCCGGCATCGTCGCGCTGACATTGACGCCCGCGCTGTGCGCGCTGATGCTCAAGCCGCACGACGGTGAATCGAAGATGTTCCGGCCGTTCAACCGCGGCTTCGACTGGCTGACGAAGGTCTACACCGGCACGGTGGCGCTGACGCTGCGCCACGGACTGATCAGCGTGCTGGTGGTCGGCCTGCTGTTCGCCGGCGCCGGCTTCATGTTCCGCGTTGTGCCGGGCGCCTTCGTACCGTCGGAAGATCAGGGCTATCTGTTCGGTTTCGTGACCTTGCCGGATGGCGCTTCGGCCGAGCGCACCGAACAGTCGTTCGAAAAGCTGCGCAAGGTGATCAACGACGAGCCGGCGGTGGAAAACCTGTTCATGGTGCGCGGCATCGATTTCATCACCGGCAACAACCGGTCGAGCGTCGCCATGATGTTCGTCGTGCTGCGCCCCTGGGACCAGCGCACCGAAACCGCGGACGACCTGCAGAAGAAGATTGCCGCGGCAGGCATGAAGCTGAGCGATGGCATGGGGCTGATCTTCAATCCGCCGCCGATCCAGGGTCTGGGTACGGCGGGCGGCTTCGAAGCGTATGTGCAGGCGCGCGAGGAGGCCGACCCGCGCAAGCTCGCCGCCATCACCACGCAGTTGCTCGATGCGCTGAAGGCGCGCTCCGAACTGACCGGCATGAACAGCTTCTTCCGCGTGTCCTCCCCGCAACTGAGCGTCGAGGTGGACGAGGCGAAGGCGATCGCGCTCGGCATTCCGATCGACGCGCTGTATTCGACGCTGCAGGCGACGATGGGCACCCTGTACGTGAATGACTTCAATCGCTCGGGCAAGACCTACAAGGTGCAGCTTGGCGCCGATGCCGCGTACCGCATGAAGCCGGAAGATCTGGGAAAACCGTATGTGCGGGCGACCACCGGCGCAATGATTCCGCTGTCGGCGGTGATCACCGTGAAGTCCGTCGTCGGTCCGGAGATGGTCGAGCGCTTCAATGGCTTCATCGCCGCCAAGATCCTCGGCAATTCGGCACCGGGCCGCAGTTCGGGCGAAGCCATACAGATCGTGGAGGAGGTGGCGCGCGACATCCTGCCGGCCGGCTACGCGCTGGAATGGACCGGTCAGGCGTATCAGGAAAAACGCACCGGCCTGACCTCGGTCATTGCCATGGCTTTCGGCATCATCATGGTGTTCCTGATCCTCGCTGCGCAATACGAACGCTGGTCGCTGCCGCTGGCGGTCATCCTTGCGATTCCTTTCGCCATCCTGGGTGCGCTGCTGGCGGTGTGGGTGCGCGGCATGCCGAACGACATCTACTTCCAGATCGGTCTGGTGGTGCTGGTTGGACTGGCGGCAAAGAACGCCATCCTGATCGTCGAGTTCGCCGCGCAGAAGCAGGCCGAGGGCATGAGCGCCCTCGAGGCGTCGCTCGAGGCGGCGCGGCTGCGCTTCCGCCCGATCTGCATGACCGCGCTCGCCTTCATTCTCGGGGTCGTGCCGCTGGTGATCGCCACCGGCGCCGGTGCGTCGGCCCGCCGTTCGATGGGTACCGGCGTGTTCGGCGGCATGCTGGCCGCAACCTTTGTCGCGACCATCTTCATTCCGCTGTTCTACAGCTGGCTGAGCGGCCGCAAGGCGGCAACGCGCAACACGGAAACCCCGGAGGCGGCGCAATGAAGACTGCATTCCGATCGCCGGCCCTGACTGCGCTCGCCGCGGTCCTTCTGTCCGGCTGCATGGTGGGCCCGGATTATGTGAGACCTGAACTGCCGCTGCCCGCGCGCTTTGCTGCGTCGGCCGACGGTCAGCCCCAGGTTGCGGTGGCGCGCGGCTGGTGGAGGCTGTTCAACGACGACACGCTGAACGCGCTGGTCGACCGCGCGCTGACCGACAACAGCGACGTGCAGCGTGCTGTCGCGCGGATCGAACAGGCGGACGCCGTGCTGCGCGAGGTCGGTGCGGCGCTGTTTCCGGACGTCGGCGTGGGGGCGGTCGCGAGCCGCTCACGCATCAGCGGCGTGGCGACGCCGATTCCGGCCGGGGCGCCGCTGTACCGCAACAACTTCCAGACCTCGATCTCGACTTCGTTCGAGATCGACTTCTGGGGCAAGCTGCGCCGCGCCAGTGAGGCGGCACGCGCGGAGGCGCTCGGTACCCGCTACGCGAAGGACACGGTGGAGCTGACGCTGGTAAGCCAGCTGGTCGGCAGCTATCTGAATCTGCGCGCGCTGGACGCCCAGCTCGCGCTGTCGCGCGACACGCTGGCGACACGGCGCGACAACGCCACCATCCTGCGTACGCGCGTCGAACGTGGCCTGACCAACGATCTCGAACTGCAGCAGGCGCTGGGCGCGGTGGCGGCCATCGAGGCGCAGATCGCCGATCTGACGCGCAGTCGAGCGATTGCCGAAAACCAGCTCGGTCTGCTCAGCGGCCAGCTCGATCTGGCGATCGCCCCGGGCGACCTGCGCACATTGCCGCTTCCGTTGCAGCCACCGGCCGGCCTGCCGTCGTCGCTGCTCGACGCGCGGCCGGACATCCGTCAGGCCGAAGCCGATCTGGCTGCAGCCAGCGCGCAGATCGGTGTGGCGAAGGCTGCGCTGTACCCGTCGATTTCACTGACCGGCAACTACGGCTCGCAAAGTCGCGAACTGTCCGATCTGTTCAGCGGACCGGCCAATATCTGGTCGCTGGGCGTCGGGCTGGATCTGCCGCTGTTCGACGCCGGCCGGCGCAGCGCGCGCGTCGATCAGGCCAGTGCGCAGCAGAAGCAGGCGCTGGCGAGCTATGTGTCGGCCGTGCGCAGTGCCTTCACCGATGTGCGCGATGCACTGGTGGCGGGTGAGCAGTACGCGCAGAGCGTGGTCGCGCTGCAGGCGCAGTTAGACGCCGCGGCACGCAGCCTGGAGCTTGCGCAGAAGCGCTACGACGCGGGCTATTCGCGTTACCTCGAAGTACTCGATGCGCAGCGCAGCGCGAATGATGCATCGCTTGCGCTGGTGCGGGCACGCCAGTCGCAACTGGCCGAAGTGGTGAACCTGTATGTCGCGCTTGGCGGCGGATGGGCCGAAGCGACGGTGGAGCAGGGCGAGGCCGCTGCGGCCACGCCCTGATCTCCGGCCCGTCCGGCCTGTCGATTCAGCCGGCGAGCGCGCTCAGCACCCGGCGCTCGTCCGCCGGCAGTTCCTTTGCCGGCCGCGAAGCGTCCTTGCCGGCGGCAGTCAGCGATTTCACGTCGCCCGATATTTCCCCGCCTTCCTCGATCAGGATCGAGCCATAGCGGATCTTGCCGCTGACCCGGCCGGTCGAATGGACGATGAGCCGCTGTCGCGCGGTCAGTTCGCCATCGAAATGACCGTGGATTTCCGCGATGTCGATGCCCACCGTGCCGGAGTACGCGCCATGTTCGGCGATTCGGATGACCCGGCTGTCCATCGTCGCCTCGACGCGGCCTTCCACCACCAGCGTGTCGCAGTCGAGAATTTCCGCGCCCTTGAGCTTCACGTCCGGTCCGACGATGAGGCGGCTGCCTTGCTCGGTCGAACCCGCACTGGCTGCTTCACGCGCGGCGGCCGTGGCGGTGAGTGCAGCCGGTGTGTCGCCAGGGAGCGACACGGGCGGTGCGCTGCCTGGCTGCGTGGCCGACAAGCCACCGGACAGGGATGCTTGTCCGCCCGGCCGCAAGGTACGGCCAGTCTGGTTTTCGGCGGGTTTCGGATACGGACCGGGTTTGCTGTTGAACATGCGTTCTCCTTGAGTGATCGGGTCATCGAAGCGGTGCCCGACAGTACTCAGCAATGCTCGTGCCGGTAAAAATTGAATAATTATTTCAATGGGTTGAACGGGTATCGCGCAAGCGGACGTCCGAAATCCCGCGTCGACTGTCGCCGCTGCACGACACGCCGCCGGCGAACGGGATCCCGGGCCACGTATTCGTCATTTACTTTATTTTGCATTTGCTTACGACGGCTTACCGCACGGGCTTTGCGCCCTCCCTAGACTCGCGACTCCATCTTGGCCCCACTCCGTCCACGCATGCCGCATCTTTCCTTCCGCAGCACCCTTCTCATCACCGTGCTGCTGATCGCCGGCACGCTCGGCGCAGCGGCAGGCAGTGGCTGGGTGATGCTTCAGGATTTCGCGCTCGCCAGCCGGCAGGCGGGCGCCAGCGCGCTCAAGCTGTCGGCTGCCATGCAGCAGATCGACGAACGCAGCGCCGATATGGAGCGCAGTGCGCGCCAGTACGCAGTGCTGCAGGCACCGGCGCTGCGCGAACGCTTTGATGAAGCCTACGAACAGGCGCAGACCGCGCTGGTCGACATCGAGACCGAATTGCCCGCTGCGGTCGCCACGACGCAATGGCGCGAAAGTGCGGCCCGACTCGCCGCCGGACTCGATGTGCCGCCGCCCCCGACGGATGCGGTCGAAGCGGAGTCCGGTCTGGCCGGCCTGAACGACAGGCTGGCGGCCGCAGTCCGCAGCCACATCGACCAGCGCAACACCACGCTGCTCGACACGCTGGAGCGCAGTCGCGACCGGCTCGCCCTGCAGGTGCTGGCCGCCGTTGTGCTTGCCGTTCTGCTTGCGCTGGCCATCGGCTGGTGGATTTTGCGACCTCTGAAGCACGTGGAACGCGCAATCACGCGACTGGGCGAAGGCAGCTTTGCCGCGCCGGTGGTGGTCGGCGGACCCGCCGACCTGCGCCAGCTGGGTGATCGGCTGGAATGGCTGCGTCAGCGCATGGCCGAACTCGAGGCGCACCGCAACCGGGTGCTGCGCCATGTTTCGCACGAACTGAAGACGCCACTCGCGTCATTGCGTGAGGGCATCGCGTTGATGCAGGACGGTGTGCTCGGCGGCCTCAATGCGGAACAGCTCGAGGTGAGCCGCATTCTCGATACCAATGCGCGCGCGCTGCAGGAACGCATCGAGCAGCTGATCGGCTACAACGCGACGCAATTCGACGCGCAGCACCTCGATCTGCGGCCGACCGCGCTGCGCGCGCTGGTGCGCGATGTCACCGCCGACCTCAAGCTGCAGGCCAAGGTGAAGGACGTCCAGATCAACGTGTCGGGCTACGCGCCTCCGGTGCGCGGCGACGCCGCCAAGCTGCGCATCGCGCTGAGCAATCTGGTCAGCAACGGCATTGCATTCAGCCCGCACGGCGGAACGGTCCGGCTTGAATTGAGCGCCGATGACCAGACCGCCCGTATCGACTGCATCGACGAAGGGCCGGGCGTTGCGCCGGACGAAGTCGATCGCATCTTCGAACCGTTTTTCCGCGGCAGCCGCCGCGCTCCGCGACCGGACAAGGGCAACGGCCTCGGTCTGGCCATCGTGCGCGAATTCATCGCTGCCCACGGCGGCACGGCCTTCGTGATGCCGGCCGAACGCGGCGCCCATTTCAGGATAGAACTGCCCCATGCACCTCAAGTCGTCTGACATCGCCCGCGGTCCCGCGTTTCCATTCGCGTATCTGCTGATGCTCGCCGCGCTGTTGAGCGGCTGTGCGGCGACACGATCGTCACCCACCACGGAAGTACCTGCCCCGATGCCCATACCGCCGGTCGTGATCGTTCAGCCGGTCGAGCCGTCGCCGCTGCAGCAGGCCATGCAGGCCGCACACCCGCGCACCGGCAACGTCGCACGCGCAAAGGCGCTGCTCGAAACCCTGCTGGCGGCGACGGACGATGCGTCGCGCGCGCAGCATCCGTATGCACGCACGTTGCTCGACCAGATCAATGAGCGACAGCGGCTCGTCCAGCTGGCCGAGCGCACGAATCAGCAGTTGAAGGACAGCCAGCTGCGCACCGACGAGCTGCAGCGCAAGATCGATGCGCTGGCCGACATCGAACGCACGCCGCCGTCCCGCACACCCAAGCGGGCGCTGGCACGATGAGCGGCGCGCACCGGCTGCTCCTTGTCGACGACGATACGGGTCTGTTGCGATTGCTGTCGATGCGGCTCAAGGCCAGCGGCTATGCGGTCAGCACCGCCGAAACAGCCGAGGCAGCTTTGTTGCGGCTGGCGGTCGAACGCTTCAGTCTCGTGGTGTGCGATGTGCGTCTGCCGGACCGCGATGGCCTGTCGCTGTTCGGCGACATCCGGCATCAACATCCTGCGCTGCCGGTCATCCTGCTGACCGCACACGGCACGATTCCGGACGCGGTCGAAGCGACTTCGCAGGGCGTCTCCGGCTATCTGACCAAGCCTTTCGACAGTGCGGTGCTGCTGGCGCAGATTTCGCGCGCACTCGAGCATGCGACACCGCCCGGCGCAAGCGCCGCCATCGACGAAGCCTGGCGCGCTGACCTCATCAGCCACAGTGCACGCATGAACACGCTGCTCGATGAAGCGCGACTGATCGCGGCGTCCGACGCCAGCGTACTGATCCGCGGCCAGAGCGGCACCGGCAAGGAGTTGCTGGCGCGTGCCATCCATCGCGCCAGCCCGCGCGCGGCAGAGCCCTTCATTGCGATCAACTGCGGTGCGATTCCCGAAGCGCTGCTCGAATCCGAATTGTTCGGTCACGAGCGGGGCGCCTTCACCGGCGCGACTGTGCGCCATACCGGCCTGTTCCGTGCGGCGCACGGCGGTACGCTGTTTCTCGACGAGATCGGTGACATGCCGCTGGCGCTGCAGGTGAAGCTGCTGCGCGTGCTGCAGGAACGCGCGGTGCGCCCGGTGGGTGCGACGCAGGCTGAGCCGATCGACGTGCGCATCGTGTCGGCCACCCATTGCGATCTCGACGCTGCGCTCGATCAGGGCCAGTTCCGCGAAGACCTGTACTACCGCATCAACGTGGTGAGCCTTGTGCTGCCGTCGCTGGACGAGCGGCGCGAAGACATTCCGCTGTTGGCGGATCACTTCCTGCGCACGCTGGCGAAGAAGTATGGCAAGCACCTGACCGGCTTCGCACCCGACGCGCTCGAAGCGCTGGCGACCGCGAGCTGGGCCGGCAATGTGCGCCAGCTGCAGAACGTGGTCGAACAGGCGTGCGCACTGGCCACCACGGCACTTGTACCGCGCGCGCTGGTCGACCGTGCGCTGCGTGTGAAGCCGATGGAAGCGCTTGGCTATGCAGAAGCCAAACAGCGTTTCGAACGCAACTATCTGGTGCAGTTGCTCAAACTCACGGCCGGCAACGTGAGCGATGCGGCGCGCATTGCCGGGCGCAACCGCACCGAGTTCTACCGGCTGCTGCAGCGCTGCGGACTCGATCCGGTCCTGTTCCGCAACGACGCGGCGGATGCGGCACTTGGACGCCACGGCTGACCGCTGCAGTGTCGCCTCAAGGCGACGCCGCAGTCGGAACCCGCAGCGGCAATGAATTGATTAAAAAAGGAAAAACGTGTTGGCGCGACATCTGCTTGAGGATCAGGCAGGCGTTCCAGCTACACGACCCGACTACAAGGAGGAGACCTCATGATCACCCGACAGCGCATCGTCACCGTATTGACCACCACGGCCATCGCCTATTCGATCTGCTCGCCGACCCAGGCGGCCGGTCTGGTGGGTGCCGCGCGCCTGCAGGCACGCGAGCCGGCCACCGATGACGTCGATCACTCTTTGCAGAACGCCATCCAGGTCGCCTTTCGGGCCGACCGTGCGCTTGACGGCATTGATGTTGCAGTGTCTTCGCACGCCGGTGATGTGACCCTGTCCGGTACCGTGCGCGATGCGGCGCAACTCGCCCGCGTACTGCAGACCGCCCTGTCAGTCGCCGGCGTGAGGCGGGTCGACAATGCGCTGGCCGTTGCAAACGAACGCCCTGGCGACTCGGCGTGAAAGGGATTTTCTCCGTGTCGCCCGAAATGGAAAAGCCCCAGCCGCGCGAGGCCGGGGCTTTTGTGTCTGGTGGGCCCCCCGAGAGTCGAACTCGGCACCAACGGATTATGAGTCCGCTGCTCTAACCAAGCATGAGCTAGAGGCCCGGCAAGGGCGCGTACTATATCAAAGCGCCCTGGGGTTCGGACAACCGGACGTCCAGACGGCGCGCCTTGTGGAGGATGCAGCGCGGCATGTGGCCGGATTTCGAAGGCGGGTCGATCGTCGACCTGATGGACAGCGTGGCACGCGCGCGGGGTGGCATGGCTGCCGGGCAGGGTTTGCGCGACGTCGTGACGTCCGGCTGGCGCGACGCACGCACTGTCGTGCTGCTGGTGCTCGACGGCGTCGGCATGAAGCAGCTTGAGCTGCTGCCGGACGACAGCTTTCTGCGGCGCCACGGTACGCACGCACTGACATCGGTTTTTCCGTCCACCACGGCGGCGGCGATCACGACCTTCATGACCGCGCGCGCGCCTGCGGTGCACGGACTGACGGGCTGGCACGTACGATTCGACGAACCCGGTCTCGATGGGCGGGTACTGGCCATCCTGCCGGTCACGCCACGCGGTTCGCACGACGTTTCTGCGCTGAGGCTGACGCCTGACGAAATATTGACGCGGGTATGCCGCACAGGGTCGATGTTCGCTTCGCTGCCCGGCGACAGCTGTGTCGTTTCGCCGGCCGACATCGTCGATTCGCCATTCAACCTGCGGCACAGCGCAGGCGCGCGGCGCATCGGCCACAATGGTTTTCCCGACATGCTGGACCAGATCGACTGCGCGCTGCGGGCGCCGTCTCCACCGTCCTACGTCTATGCCTACTGGCCGGATTTCGATCATTGCGCCCATCAGCGCGGCGCGACGTCTGACGAGGCGGGTGCCCTGCTGCGCGCAGCCGACGCTGCGCTGAGCCACTGGGTGCAGGCGCAGCCACGAGGTGACACATTGCTGCTGGTGACGGCCGATCACGGTTTCATCGATGGTCCGCCGCAGCGCTTGATCGACATGGAGGACTTGCCGCCGCTCGCCGATTGTCTCGCCGCTCCGCTGTCCGGCGAACGACGGGCGGTGTTCTGTCACGTGAAGCCGGGGCGCGAGCGCGACTTCGAGCGCGCGGCGCAGGCGCTCGATCACGCCTGTACCGTGTGGCGCTCAGCCAATCTGCAGGCGGCCGGGCGTTTCGGGCCCGGTGCGCCCCATCCGAAGCTGCTGTCGCGCGTCGGCGACTTCACGTTGGAAATGGGTGATGACTGGACGCTGCGCGACACGATGCCAGGCGAGCGGAGGCACCGTCTTGTTGGCGTCCACGGCGGTACGCACGCCGACGAAATGACGGTGCCGCTGGTTCAGCTGGTGATATAGCTTTCGAGTTGCCGGATGAGGAACTGCTGGTAAGCGATGGTTTCCTTGACCATGTCGCCGATGGACACAACGCCGACCAGCGTACCGGCTTCGTCCAGTACCGGCAGGTGACGGATGCGCTTGTCGGTCATCAGCTGCATCGCGTCGTCCACCGTATTGACCGGCGTCACGTGGATGAGCTTGCTCGTCATCACCTCGCGCAGCAGCGTCGTCGAAGAGCTTTTTCCTTCGAGGACTACGCGGCGGGCGTAATCGCGTTCCGAAAAAATGCCGGCAAGCCTGCCGGCATCGGTCACCAGCACGGCGCCTATGCCGTGCTCCGCAAGAAGGCGCAGTGCGTCAAGCACCGTGCGATCCGCCTCCATCGTTGCAATCGGGGCGGCTTTTCCTTCAAGTACCTGGGCTATCGTTTTCACGGTGCATCCTCCCTGTTGTCGATCAAGACTCCGGGTGAGGATGCACCCGAAATCAGGTCTCCGTGTCGAGGAAGCTGCGCAGCTTCTCCGAACGCGATGGATGACGCAGCTTGCGCAGCGCCTTGGCTTCGATCTGACGGATGCGCTCGCGCGTCACGTCGAACTGTTTGCCGACCTCTTCCAGAGTATGGT
>FWPV01006852.1_pt1 | contig 20493 bp, 14 predicted proteins | sample 2228371 | NCBI WGS metagenome assembly FWPV01 (sample SAMEA103939776, study PRJEB20133) | metagenome | reverse complement strand
ACTGGCTCAACGCCGGTATTTGAGGCTGCTGAAGGTATCGAGATCGTCGCCCAGCAGACCGCCGAATACGACCGCGCTATCGCCCTCTCCGTGATGGAGAACATCTTGCAGGCGACGCCCGACATCGACGCGGTATTCTGCTACAACGACGAGATGGCCATGGGCGCCCTGGCCGCCCTGGAAGCTGCTGGCCGCGATGACGTGATCGTCACCGGCATCGACGCCCTGCCGGATGCGGTGGAAGCCGTGCGGGTTGGCAAGCTAGCCATGACCATCCGTATCCCGGTCTATGACATGGGGCGCTGGGCTACCCGTTTTGGAGTCTGGGCTGTCACCCACGATATCGCTGTCCCGGTCCAGAACATCATCCCGGTGCAGTTCATCACGCAGGAGACGCTGGCCCAGTAGCCTGGGCCGTCGTTTAGACAACCGTTGTTTGTCTGGTTCTTCTAGGAGGATATGCAAGTATGAAACGCCTTTCTTTCCTGCTGGTCGTGGTACTCCTGATCGCCAGTGTCTTCCCCGTCCTGGCTCAGGAGGGCGAGAGTTTCGTCACGGTGATGCACTACTTCACCGGCACACTTGGCCGCGAGTCACTCAACCAGATCTTTCAGGAGTTCCAGCACGAAACCGGCATCACCATCTTTGACAACCCGATCGGCCACGAGGACTTCAAGACGACCATCCTGGTGATGGCGGCTGGCGGCGATCTGCCCGATCTGTTTTCGTACTGGGCCGGCGCCCGTGTGCAGTTCGTCGTGGATAGCGGCGCGCTTGCCCCGATCGACGATCTGTGGAACAGCAACAACCTGGATGCTGTCGTCCCCGCCTCGATCGCCCAGGGCGCGACCATCTACAACGGCGCGCGCTATCTGATCCCCTTCGGCTATCACTATGCCGGCTTCTTCTATAATCCGGCAGTGATGGAAGCGGCAGGTATCACCGAATTCCCCACCACCTGGGATGAATTCAAGGCCATGTGCGACACCCTGCTGGCCTCCGGCGTAACCCCCATTGCGCTCGGCTCGATGAACCGCTGGCCAGCCCAGTTCTGGTTTGACTACCTGCTCCTGCGCACCGCCGGGCCGGAATACCGGGCGGCGCTGATGGCGGGCGAAGCCTCCTATACCGATCCTCAGGTCGTGCGCGTCATGGAGCTGTGGAAGGAACTGGTGGACAAGGGTTACTTTGTGGCGGATGCCAACGCCTATGACTGGACAGACGCCGGCGATCAGGTGGCCAATGGCGAAGCAGCGATGACCCTGATGGGCACCTGGATCACTGGCTACTGGAACGGCCAGGGCCTGGAACCCGTGACCAACTACGACTTCTTCCCCTTCCCCATGATCGATGAAGGCGTACCGAACGCCGTGGTTGGCCCCGTGGATGGCTTTGTGATGTCCGCCAATGCGGCCCACCCCATCAGCGCCCAGAAACTGCTGCTCTACCTGCTCACCAATACCGACGCGCAGGCCATCTGGGCAGTCGGCCAGGGCGCGCTCTCGCCCAACGTGAACGTCGATCCGTCAATCTATAACGATGTCATGAGCCGCGCTGCCGATACAGTGGCCGCCGCTGACACCTTCGCCTTCAACTACGACCTGGCGACCACACCGCCGATGGCGGAAGGCGGCCTGGATCTGTTCGCCAAGTTCATGAACGACCCCTCCGGGTATCAGACCTATCTGGAGGAAACGCAGGCAGTCGCTGAGCAGGTCTTTGGAGGCGGCAGCTAGCGCCGGGCAACTTCACATACAATAAGGGCAGGGAGGGGCATCCCCCTGCCCTTATTATCCAGGCCTTTACCCTGACGCCTGAGGGCATGCTGGCCGCGCAAAAGGAGTGTCCCCCGGTGGCCCGATCGCAATGGTTGTGGCGGATTGGCTTTCTGGCCCTGCCGTTGACCCTGTATGTTGTGGTTGTCATTGCCCCGCTCCTGTACTCCTTCTTCTTCAGCCTGACCGATTGGAATGGCTTCAACCCGGAGTACAACTTTGTGGGGCTGGGCAACTTTGAGCGCATCTTCAGCGATCCGCTGTTCGGGAACGCCATCAAGAACACCGTGATCTGGATCTTCGTCGCCCTGACGGTGCCCGTCCTGGGCGGATTGGGACTGGCCCTGATCCTGCACGAGGGGATGCGTGGCGCGAATCTCTACAAGTCATTGTTCTACCTGCCCATCTGCCTGTCCCTGGCTGTGATCGGCCAGATCTGGATCTGGATCTACCAGCCGCGCTGGGGGTTGCTCAATCTGACTCTGAACGGGATCGGACTGGGAGATCTCTCCCGGGCCTGGCTGGCCGACCCGAACACGGCGCTTGCCTCCGTGATTCTGGCCTGGGTATGGCAGCAGCTCGGCCTGGGGATGGTCATCTTCCTGGCCGGGTTGACAGCAGTACCAACCGAACTGACGGACGCCGCCCAGATCGATGGCGCCAACTACTGGCAGAATCTGCGTCATGTGGTCGTGCCCCTGCTGCAACCCTCAACGGTCGTCGTGGTTGCCCTGGCGGTGATCAATTCCCTCAAGAGCTTCGATATCGTCTACATCATGACCGGCGGTGGGCCGTTCCACTCCTCCGACACCCTGGCCATGTTCATGTACCATGAATCGTTCAAGAAGTATTACATGGGCTATGGCAGCGCCATCTCAGTTGTGCTGTTCCTGATCGCCCTGATTGTCATCGCTCTGTACTTCCGCCAGATTCGGGCTTTGGAGCATCTGTATGACTGATCTGCCGCTTTACCGGTACTCGCAGGAAGAGTGGGATCGACTGGCCGCCCGCCAGACGACGCAGCGACGGGTGACCCAGATCGCCCTCTACCTGGTACTGACCATGCTGGTGATCCTTTATTCCATGCCCAGCATCGGCGTGCTGATCACGTCGTTCAAGTCGAATGCCGAGATCTCACGGGGCGGCCTGTGGTCGGCGCCGGCACAGATCAACTTTGCCAACTACGAGGAAGCCTGGATCAATGGCAACGTGCGCACGTACGCGCTCAACTCGTTTCTGGTGACCATTCCAGCGACCGTGTTCTCCATCGCCCTGGGCGTGCTGCTGGGCTACGTCTTCAGTCAACTGCCCTTCCGGGGCAGCGAGGCGTTGTTCATCGTCATTGTCTCAGGGATGTTCTTCCCGCCCCAGATCGTCCTGGTGCCGCTGTTCCGCCTGTTCAACACGATTGGCCTGTACAACACGCTATGGCCGATGATCATCGTCCACGTTGCCTTCGGCCTGCCCATCTGCACCCTGATCACGCGCAACTTCTTTGCCACTGTGCCCTCAGCTCTGCGGGAAGCGGCGATCATCGACGGCGCCAACGAAGGCCAGATTCTGCTGAAGGTCATGCTGCCGATCAGCCTGCCGGCGCTGGCCGTGCTGGCAACGTTGCAGTTCACCTGGATCTGGAACGACTTCCTGTGGCCGCTGATCTTCACCCAGTCGGATAGCAGCCGGACGATCATGGTCGGTCTGATCTCGCTGAAGGGGCAGTACTCAGTCGCCTGGGGCGTTCAGGGAGCGATGTCCGTCATCGCCAGTATTCCCACCCTGTTCATCTTCATCTTCTTCCAGCGCTATTTTATCAGCGGCCTGACCCTCGGCGCAGTCAAAGGGTAAGCCAGCGGCAGCGCGCCGAACCTGCATCACAGCTCTCGACAGCCAGAGCCACTCCCCGGCCCGCGGCGGCGTGTCCTGACCGGGCTGTTGACCCACACCAGGCTGGCCCACAAAACTGGAATCATTTCCCCGCAGCCTACTTGACAGGCACATAAATTCCGTCCTATGATGCATTTAGGCGAACGTTCGCCTATGGACTGGCCAGGGGGATCGATGTCCAGAAAAGCGACCCTCAAGGATGTAGCGCAACGCGCAGGAGTCAGCTACCAGACCGTCTCCAAAGTCCTGCGCAACCAGATGCGAGTCTCCGCCGAAGTGCGCGAGCGCATCTACGCGGCGGTTGCCGAGCTGGGCTACCACCCAAACATCATCGCACGCAACCTCCGAACTCAGGCCAGCCACCTTATCGGTTACTCCTGGCAACCGGACCGCCAGGGCTACTTCAACCCCGTGCTGGAACAGTTCGAGCAGAGCATCGTCTGCGCGGCAGAGGAATACGGCTATCACATCCTGCTGTTTCCCCAGGGCGAAGGGGCCGAACAGGAAGAGACCTATCGCGATCTGGTTGTCACCAGCCGCGTGGACGGTTTCATTCTGTCCGGCATCGAATACAACGATCCCCGCATCCCCATCCTGCAGAAACTTCAGGTGCCGCTGGTAGCCTTTGGCCGCGTAGAGAGCGACCCGCCCTGTGCCTATGTGGACGTCGACGGTGCGGTGGGCATGCAACAGGCCGTCGAGCATCTGATCGCCCAGGGCCATACCCGCATTGCTGCCCTGGCCTGGCCGGAATATTCCCGCGTCGGCAACGAACGTCTGGCCGGCTACCTGCGCGCGATGGAGGCCGCTGGCTTGCCGGTCAATCCGGCCTGGATCGTACGCGGCGAGAGCGACTACACATACGGGTATACGGCAATGCAGCAGGTTCTGGCCCTGCCGCCCGCACAACGCCCGACCGCGGTGGTCACCATGCTCGATCTGATCGCGATCGGCGCCATGCAGGCCATTGAGGCCGCCGGGATGGCTGTCGGCAGGGATGTTGCGGTCATCGGCTTTGATGATACGCCGGTCGTCCGCTACCTGAAGCCGGGCCTGACCTCAGTTCGCCAGCCAACCTGGGAGGTCGGCCAGCAGGTGGTGCAGTTGCTGGTCAGTCAACTGCGCGGGGAAGAATCCGGCTGCCAGCAGATCCTGTTGCCGCCGGAGCTTGTGATCCGGGAATCCAGTGTGGGGTATCAGCCTGCCGAGCAGGAAAGAGCGCATGTCCGAAACGATTAAGGCCGTCATCTTTGACCTTGACGGCGTGATTACCGATACCGCCGAATACCACTTCCGCGCCTGGAAACGTCTGGCCGATGAGGAGGGCCTGCCCTTCACCCGCGAAGATAACGAGGCGCTGCGCGGCGTTCCCCGCCGGGAATCCTTGCTGCGTTTGCTCAAGGGCAAAGTGCTTCCTGAAGAAAAGATGCAGGCCATGATGGCCCGCAAGAATGCCTACTATCAGGAATTACTGACTCAGATCACCCCGGCTGACCTGCTGCCCGGTGTAGCGACCCTGCTCGATCACCTGGATGCGGCGGGCATCCCCTACGCCATCGCTTCCGCCAGCCGCAACGCCCGCACCGTGATCGAGCGTCTGGGCATTCTGAATCGCCTGAGTGCGCTGGCGGATGGCAACAGCGTGACGCGCCAGAAGCCATTCCCCGATCTGTTCCGCTGCGCGGCGGCCATGCTCGATCGGCAGCCCTCGCAATGTCTGGTGGTGGAAGATGCAGCTGCCGGTGTGGAGGCCGCCCTGGTAGCCGGGATGCCGTGCCTGGCACTGGGGCCTGCTGAACGTTTCGTAGATGTCGAGCGCCGCTTTGGGCCAATCGCGCGGCGTGATGACCTGCAGAACCTCAGCCTGGCCGAACTGGAAGCCGCTGCCCGTCTGGATGGCACATGGACGATCGTCCAGGCCGACTTTGAACCGGAACGCCAGCGCCACATGGAGACTGTTTTCACCATCGGCAACGGATACTTCTGCAGCCGGGGCAGCCTCGAAGAGGGCTATCCGGGTGATCACCCCCTCACCCTCGCCCATGGCGTTTTCGACGACATGCCGATCTCCTTTACGGAACTGGCCAATCTGCCAGCCTGGCTCGATCTCACACTCACCATCGACGGCCAATCCTTCCGGCTGGATCAGGGGCAGGTGCTGCACTTCCGCCGTTACCTCGATCTGCGCCGCGCCGTGCTGCGCCGCGATGTACGCTGGCAGTCACCGGATGGGGCGGTGCTCGACCTGACCTTTGAACGCTTTGCCAGCTATGCTCAGGAACACGTGGGGGCGTTGCGCGTGTTGATCACCGCCGTCAACCGGCCCTGTCATATCGAGGTTCAGGCGGGCATCAACGGCCACATTGCCAACGAAGACCTGCTGCACTGGCAACACATCGATCAGGGCCAGGGGGCCAATGGCGCGTTCTGGCTACAAAGTCGCACCCGACACAGCGGACTCGATCTGGGTGCCGCAGCGCTGGTCACGATTTCCGGGGATGCGGTGCCGGAAGTCCGGCAATGCCCCGGCCATCCCGGCGCGGTCATCCGCACGGATCTGGGCCGCCATCAGACCCTGCAGATCGACAAGCTGGTGAGCTATACCGCCAGCCGTGATCCGGTCGACCGGGCCGGCGATGTCGTCAGCCGGGCACTGGCCGCCCTGGAGGGTCACACTTACGATAGCCTGCGGGCCGCTCAGATCGCTGCCTGGGACAGGTTGTGGGAAGACTGCGACGTCATCATCGAAGGCGACGACGAGGCGCAGCTGGCCATCCGCTTCTACCTGTACCAGTTGCTCATCGCCGCGCCTCAGCATGACGATCAGGTCAGTATTGGCGCCAAGACCCTCAGCGGGTTGGGATATCGCGGCCATGTCTTCTGGGACACCGAGATCTTCATCCTGCCATTCTTCATCTATACACGTCCCGAACAGGCCCGCAACATGCTGATGTACCGCTACCACACCCTGCCCGGCGCACGGCGCAAAGCCGCCGGTAATGGGTTCAGCGGTGCGCAGTACGCCTGGGAAAGCGCGGCCACCGGCGACGAGGTGACTCCCACCTGGGTTCCGAGCTTTGACGGCAAGACCCTGGTGCGGATCTGGACGGGTGATATCGAGATCCATATCACCGCCGATGTGGCTTATGCGATCCTGCAATACTGGTCAGCAACTGGCGACGATGCCTTCCTGCGCGACTATGGCGCGGAAATCGTGCTGGACACGGCGCGCTTCTGGGGCGAGCGGGCCGAACTGGAGGAGGAAGGCGGTCAACGCCGCTATGCGCTGCGCAACGTGATTGGCCCCGACGAATACCACGACCACGTGGACAACAACGTATACACCAACCGGATGGCCCAGTGGCACCTGCAAATGGCGCTCAAGTTGCTGGCCTGGTTAGAGGCCCACTACCCCGCTCGGGCGGCGGAATTGCGCAGGCAGCTGGACCTGACGGAAGCGCGTCTGGCGCACTGGCAGGACGTGATCGACCATCTGATCATCAACCACGATCCTGAATCGGGCCTCATGGTGCAGTTTGAGGGATTCTTCGATCTCAGGCGTATCGATCCGCAGGTGATCGCCAATACCGATCGTTCGATGCAGGTCGTCCTGGGCATTGAGGGCGCCAACGCCAGCCAGGTGATCAAGCAGGCCGACGTGATCATGCTCCTGTGCCTGTTCCGGGATGACTACGACCGGAAGACCTGGCAGAAGAACTGGGACACCTACATGCCCATTACCGATCATCAGTTCGGTTCCTCGCTGGGGCCGAGCTTCCACGCCTGGGCTGCCTGCGAGATAGGCCAGCCCGAAGAAGCGTACCGGCACTTCATGCTGGCGGCTCAGGCTGACCTGCACGATGTGCGCGGTAACGCCAAGGACGGCATTCACGCTGCCTCCGCTGGTGGCCTCTGGCAGGCGGTGGTCTTTGGATTTGCGGGCCTGCGCTTTGGGCAGACCGGCCCTTCACTGCGACCATGCTTCCCGAAGCACTGGCAACGGGTAGCTTTCCGCTACATCTACCGGGGGGAACGCCACACCGTGGATATTCGCAGGAAAGGAGGTGAGTATACGATCGTTACGCAGTAGACCGGACGAAAATGTGCCAAGCACAGATAAGCATGCCGTTTTAAAGACGCAAAGGAGATGCGCAAAATGGCACAGAAGAAGTTCCTCATTGCCCTGGCCGTCACCCTGATTTTCGTCAGCCTGGTGGCCAACGTGGCGATCTTCCGCCTCCCCACCGTAGAAGCGCAGGGATCGGGCACGATCCGGGTGACCACCTGGGATAGCGGCAATGCCCTCGAACCATTCACCAACGCCATCGCCGCGTTTGAAGCGCAGTATCCGGATATCAATGTTGAACTGGAGCCGATTCCGCAGGAATACGGCACCAAGCTGCTGGCCCAGATCGCTGCCGGTACGGCCCCTGACATCTTCCAGGTTGGTGATGGCGATGTGGGCCGCTTCGCGACTGAGGGCCTGATGGAGCCGCTCGATCCCTTCATCGAGGCTGATCCGGACTTCAGCATGGATGTGTTCTTCCCCGGCGTGGCCTCCTTTGGCCAGGTCGGCGGCGTGACCTACCTGCTGACCAAGGACTACAGCCCGCTGGTGCTCTACTACAACAAGGATCACTTCGACGCAGCCGGGCTGGAGTATCCGAATCCGGACTGGACCTGGGACGATCTGCTGAACGCCGCCAAGGCGCTCACAACGGAAGATCGCTGGGGCCTGATGATCCCCGCCCACTGGGGTGACTGGCTGTGGACACGCGGTATCCTGCCGCTGCTGGCCCAGAATGGCACCCATCTGCTGAGCGAGGACGGCCTGACCGTCGAAGGCGTCCTGAACAGCGAAGCCACCGTGGAAGCCATCCAGTGGTATGTTGACCTGTTCAAGGTGCATAAGGTCGCGCCGACCCGCCAGGATGTTGAATCCTTTGCGGGCGCCGATCTCTTTGCCAATGGCATCGTCTCGATGGTGTGGACCGGTCGCTGGCCGCTGAAGGACTGGCGCGTGATCGATGGCTTCAACTTCGGCACGATGGGTCTGCCTGCCGGCCCCGCCGGGGAAGGCAACACCCTCTGCTGGGCTGGCTTCGCCATGAACGCGGCCAGCCAGAACAAGGAAGCCGCCTGGACCTTCCTCAAGTACATCGCGGCTGGCGATGGTGCCCAGGAGTTCGCCAATTACGCCTTCACAGCGGTTCGGCCCATCGCGGAGGCCCAGGGGTTGACCGAAGACGAGTACGATGGCCCGATCATCAACTACCTGGAGAACGTCGCTCCGATCCCCGAATCGCTCTCGCCGTATGCGGGTGAATGCGTGGTAACGCCCTTCCAGCAACATCTGGAGAAGATCTTCCTGGAGGATATGCCGGTTCAGGAAGCGCTGGATGCCGCGGCAGCAGTAGCTCAGGCCTGCCTGGACGGCTACAACCAGTAACCTGACTCACCCCATGAATGATGAGGCGGGCCGCTCCGGTCCGCCTCATCTTGATAGGCTGGAGGGAATCATGACTGCCATTGCGCCGGCCCAAACCAAAAAACCTTTCTGGACAACCAAACGCCGGGAAGCTCTGACATTCTACCTGGCCGTTGCCCCCTGGGTTATCGGCTTTGTTGCTTTTACCCTGGGGCCAATACTCTTTTCCCTTTATGTGAGCTTTACCAAATGGTCTATGCTGAGCGAGCCGGTGTGGATCGGGCTGACCAATTACCAGGATATCCTGAAGGACCCGGACATCGCTCATTCGCTGGGTGTAACAGCCAAGTATTCTCTGGCCAGCGTGCCCCTGCGGCTGGTTGTCGCCCTGTTCCTGGCCCTGCTGCTGAATGAAGCCACCGTCGCCATCGGGCTTTTCCGAACCGCCTTCTACCTGCCTGGCGTGGTCGCCAGCGTCAGTGTGGCTGTCCTGTGGCAGTGGATCTTCAATCCGCGCTTCGGGCCATTTAACGCCGCGTTACGGCTCTTCGGGCTGAAAGGCCCCAACTGGTTCAGCGACCCGGCATGGGCCGTCTGGGGGCTGGTGATCATGAGCGCCTGGGGGGTTGGCGGTGAGATGCTCATCTTCCTGGCCGGGCTGAAGGGCATCCCGCAGACCCTTTATGAAGCCGCCGAGATCGACGGCGCAGGGCGCTTACAGCGCTTCCTGCGCATCACGCTACCCATCCTCAGCCCCACGATCTTCTTCAACCTGGTCATGTCCGTCATCGGCTCATTCCAGACCTTCGACAGCGCCTTCGTCATCTCCACCGCCCGCGCCGGGGCGATTGGTTCGCCGCTCAAATCCACCCTGTTCTACATGCTGTACCTGTACCAGAATGCCTTTAGTTTCCTCAAGATGGGCTACGCGGCGGCGATGGCCTGGGTGCTCTTCATTGTGATCGTCAGCATCACCTACCTGATCAACCGCACTTCCAGTCGGTGGGTGTTCTACGGGTAAAGGGGGCAAACCATGGCCGTCGGAACTACCTCCCAGCGGCAGGCGCCGATCGCCAGGCGGCGGGAGTACAACATCGGCAACATCCTCCATCGCGTCGTTGTCTACGCTCTGTTGATCAGCCTGAGCCTGCTCTTTCTATTCCCGTTCTTCTGGATGATCCTCTCCGCCCTCAAGCCGGAACATCAGATTTACCGCTGGCCACCCCAGTGGTTTCCTGATCCGATCCAGTGGTCGAACTTTGCCGATGTCTTCAGCAACCCCTACCTGCCGTTCGGGACGTTCATCAGGAACACTGTCATCCTCGAGATCGGCATGATCACCGGCCGGTTGCTGTCGTGCACCCTGGTGGCATACGGCTTCGCCCGTCTGGAAGCACCGGGTAGAGACCTGATCTTCGGCATCCTGCTGGCCACCCTGATGCTGCCCGGCGCGGTGCTACTCATCCCGCGCTTCATCCTGTTCAGCCAGCTGGGCTGGGTCAACACCTTCAACCCGCTCATCATCCCGGCCTGGTTTGGGGAAGCCTATGCGATATTCTTGATGCGGCAGTTCTTCCGCACCATTCCTAAAGAACTGGAGGAATCAGCGATCGTGGATGGTGCTAACCGTCTGCAGGTGATCTTCCACCTCATCGTCCCGCTCAGCATCCCGGTGCTGACGGTGATCGGGATTCTGAGCTTCAAGGACATCTGGAATGACTTCATGGGGCCGTTGCTCTACCTTAACGAGGTCAGCAAGTACACCGTGGCGGTAGGGTTGGCCTACCTCAACGGCCAGTTTGACACCCAGATGAACCTGCTGATGGCGGCCTCTGTGACGCTGATGATGCCAACGCTCATCCTGTTTTTCGTCGCGCAACGCGCGTTTGTTGAAGGCATTACCATGACCGGACTGAAAGGGTAAGGATCCGTGAAGCTGCCTGCTGACTACTATCACTGCTTCCTTGGCAATGGGCTTGATGCGGTGCTTATCGGCCCGACCGGGTCGATGGTCGGGGAAAAGATCGGCGTCGACCGCTGCTACTGGTACAAAGCCGATCGGTACATCCCCGAAGACAAACTGGTCATGCCGGCAGGACGATGGCCAATTGGCAAGCCGCTGGAACACGCCGAAGGCTCAGGCTGGTACGATGTGGCACCGCTGGGCCGGACGTGGTACGAGCTATCGCTCGCCGGCCAGCCCCTCGAATTGCTGGGCAGCGAGCAACGTTTTGTCCCTGAGGAAGGCACCCTCTACACGCAACTGGATTACGGCCCGGTCAAAGGCGAAGCCGTTACCTGGCTGCATGCGGAACACTCCCTGCTGGTCGAACGGTACACCTTCAGCCAGGAGGTGGAATTCCGCGCCTGGATGGGGCCGGGGGTGTGGGTTGAAGAAGGCTGGGATAGCGATCCCTTCTACGCCGTCGAAGCCGAGGAACAGGAGCCGCTCATCCGCTACGAGCTGGCCGAAAGCCGGGGAATCATGCTGTTGCGGGTGGACGCCGGTACTGCCCATCCCGGCCAGGATGGACTCAACCGCTCATTGACGGTGCGTGCCGCCCAGATCACCAAGTACTTCGCCATCCTCGACAACCGGCAGGGCGCGCTCGATCCCGCCATCATCGACCGCCAGATCGCCAGAGGCTACAACACGCTCCGCCAGGAGCATATCGCCTTCTGGCACCGCTACTTCGCTACGTCAGCCATCACGATCCCCGACCCGCAGTTCCAGTACTTTTATAACGCCAGCATGTACCACTTCAAGGCGATGCAGAACCGCGAGACGGGTGGTCTGCCGGTCAACAACCTGCGTCGCACATGGTCATCACACATCTTCTGGGACTCGTACTTCCTACAGCGCGCCCTGCTGGAAGCCAACCACCGCCATGAGGCACTGGAAGGTTGCCGCTTCTTCCAGCGCACGATTGACCACGCCCGCCGCCACGCCAGGGAAGAATTCGGCTGCGATGGCCTCAAGTGGGACTGGGAGATCACCCACGACGGGCGCAAGGCCTATGGCGCCCTCCTGCATATGAAGTACCAGATCCACAACAACGGCTCTTACGCCAACGAGATCTGGGGCTACTACGACTATACGCAGGATCGCGCCATGCTGGAGGAGTTCTATCCCATCCTGGAGGGGCTGGCCCGCTTTTACCTGTCCTGCATCGTCACGGAAACTGACCAGGGCTATGAGGTCGGCTACCAGGTCGGCGTGCATGAAAGCCCGGACAAGGTGCGCAACGACGGCATGAATCTGGCTGCCACAATCGTCATCCTTCGTCACTGTGCTCGCGCTGCCCACCTGCTTGGCCGGGAATCCGAGTTCACCCTGCGCTGTGCAGCCGTTGCTGACGGCCTGATGAAAACGCTGAACACGCTTTACAATGGGCGCTACTTCCAGGCCTCGTCTGATCGAGACGCACTCAACATGAGTTCACTCGGCCCGATTTACCCTATGAACCTGATCGACCCTGCCGATCCACGGGCGATCCAGACCGCACAGGCCTTCATCGAGAAGTATCGCGGGCGGGTCATGGGGGATGGCATCGGCGAATATGGCTTCCCGTGGCTGGCCGGCGTACTGGCGACTGTGATTGCGCGGCAGGGCAATGGCGATACCGCCTGGCAGATCATCGAATCGACACGCCCAACGATTTGCTGCTTTGGCGGGATGACCGAGGTCATGGAAGCCGGAGCGTGGAACATGCAGTACTTCGGCACGGCGGCGGCGGCCGTTTGCACTGCTCTGCATCAACTGCTGTTGCAGACCGGCCCGGATGGCGCGATTCGCCTGTTCCCTGCCCTGCCCCCCGCCTGGCGGACGGCCAGTTTTGAGAACCTGCTGGCCGCAGGGCTGACCGTTTCCGCGCAGTACGATGATGCCCAGGTGCACTGCATGCTGCGCAACGAGTCCGCAGCGACACTCACCCGGCGTCTCCAGTACCGGGATCAGGTGACCGAGATCACCCTCGCACCCGGAGAAACTGACAGGCTGCAATGGGGTCTGTGAGCGGTATGCACCAGCGAGAGACGTGCCAGCGCAACGCTATCATCCTGGCAATGTTTGTGGTATCCGCCACAGGCCTCGCCTTTGAGATCGCGCTGACCCGCCTGTTCTCGCTGTACTTCCAGTACCACTTCGCGTTTCTGGCCGTCTCCCTGGCCGTGCTTGGCCTGAGTCTGGGCGCCAGCGCCGGACACTTCCTCAGGCGCCGGGCTGCTGGCGCCCTGCTGATGGCCCTGATCGCGCTGGGCGGCGCCTTCCCGGCGGTGACAGCAGGTCTGTCCTGGTACCCATCGGCGGTATCGGTCGTGCCTTACGCGCTCCTGGCCCTGATCCCCTTTCTATGCAGCGGCCTGTTCGCGGCGCTGGTCTTCGAACGATACGCGGAAACCGGCGGGCTGCTCTACGCCGCCGACCTGCTTGGCGCGGCGACGGGGGTCCTGCTGGCGCTCTTGCTCCTGAACCTCTGGAGCGCCTTCAGCGTGATGCTCTTCCTGGGGGTACTGGTCAGCGGTGCGGCCATCGCCGTTTTCGCCAGCGATCCAGCGATGTGGCGATCGCGGCTCTCAATCGCTGCAGCACTGATCGGCAGCGCGGGCGTGCTGCTGCTCATCGCCAACCTGCTGACTGGCATCGTTGATTTCCACCCGGAGAACCTGACTGACGCACCGCGCGACAAAACCATGCTTAGCGTGCTGGCCGATCCGGCTCAGGATGCTCGCATCACCCGCACCATCTGGAGTCCCTTTGCGCGGGTGGACGTGGTGGAAACCCGCGATCCCTCAGCCAGATATATCTTCACCGACGGCGGGGCGGGCAGTTATATGCTGCGCTTCGATGGCACGCTCGATTCTCTGCAGAACTGGCGGCAATCCCTGGAATATTTGCCGTTTGCCCTCGGCCAGCCACAGCAGGCGCTGATCATCGGCGCGGGCGGGGGTAAGGATATCGTCCTGGCCCTGCTGGCCGGGGCACAGGCCATCACCGCCGTCGAAGTCAACCCGGCTGTCATCGCAGCCACACGCGCCGACGCCGCCTACAACGGCAACATCCTCGATCTGCCGCAGGTGACGCTGGTGGAGGGCGATGCGCGATCCTTCGCCGAGCGCGACAGCAACGCCTATGACCTGATCTACCTGAATGTCGTCTACACCCAGGCTGCCGAACCGGGCAGCCAGGTGCTGGTCGAAAACTACATCTTCACCTGGCAGGCATTCCAGACCTACCTGAACCGCCTGCGCCCCGGTGGGCACCTGGCCGTCATCTCCCATAATGCCCTGGAAGCCAGCCGGGCCGCCATCACCGCCCTGCGCGCACTGGAAGCGACCGGCATCCCCCCAACCCGGGCGCTTGACCACCTGATGCTGTGGATGCTCCCCGCCACCGACGCCACCGTACGCACCTCTGTGCTGATCGTAGGCCGCGAGCCACTGACCACTGAAGCCATCGGGGCCATCCAGAGCGGGGCACGACGCCTGGGGTTGCAGGGATTGTTCGTGCCCGGCCAGTCGGAGCTGGTCTTTGCGCCGCTGCGCAACGGCATGAGTCTGGACACCTTCATCAACGACGATGCCGACTACAACCTGGCCCCCACCGGCGACGATAGCCCTTACTTCTTCCACCTGGACTTCGGCCTGCCGCGCCCGGTACAGTCGGCGCTGGTCACGACACTGTTGCTGGCGGCAGGACTGGCAGCTTTTGCGCTGGTGGCCGGCGGCAGCACGACCGGAGCGCGTCACTGGGCGGCCACGCTGCTCTACGCCATGGCCATCGGCACCGGGTTCATGCTGGTGGAAATCCCGCTGATTCAACGCTTCCAGTTGTTGCTGGGCTATCCGGTACTCTCGCTGGCCGTGGTGCTGGGTACGCTACTGCTGGCCGGCGGCGCGGGCAGCCTGCTCAGCCAGCGCTGGGCGCTCCCCCGGCTGGCGGATCGTGTCCTGGCAGCGGGGCTGTGGATCGCCGCGCTGAGCGTGGTCTACCGCTTCGCCCTGCCGCCGCTTGTGGCCGCACTGCTGCCGGGATCGCTGGCCATGCGTATCGTGGCAGTCATGGCCCTCACCGCCCTGCTCGGCGTGCCGATGGGCATCCCGTTCCCCGCCCTGATCCGCCGGGTCGGCCAGCGCCAGCGGCGCGTCGCCCTGATCTGGGCGCTGAACGGCGTCTTTTCCGTGCTGGGTTCCATCCTGGCGGTGGTCATCGCCATGACCTGGGGCTTTAGCCTGGCCCTGCTGGCCGGTGCAGTCCTCTACGCCGCACTGGCCCTGCTCTCCCGACCCGTTTTGAGAGGTTCATAACCATGCAGATCGGCGTCATCTCCCCCCAGGACTGGGGCTTACCCGTCGCCCAACTGACGGGCGACCGCACACTCGACGGCCTGGGCATCCGCGTGACGGAACTGGAACAGCGAATCCAGCACTGTCTTTATGACTGGCTACCCCGCCACTTCAATGCGGATGCAGGCGCATTCCACGGCTTCTACAGCGCCCTGCAGAAACGCCTGGAGCCACCGCAGACGGTCAACCTGATCGCACCCTGGCTGCTCCTGGCCGCTTACGATCGCTGGCAAGACGAGGCGCTGCTGGAAATGGCCCGCCGGGCAGCGGACTGGTTCTACGAGCACTTCGTGATCAGCCACCCGATGAGCGTGGTCATTGGCGGAGTGCGGGAAAGCCTGCCGGACGGTGCGCTGTGGACCAAGTTTGCCGCGGAATATGCCCTGCTGGCCGCCGGGTTGTATCGCCGCACGGGCGATCGGATAGCATTGGCCCGCGCCCTGCAGAGCGGCGGCTTCCTGATCCAGGCAGGGCGCCATAGTTTCGCCCCCCGCTACGACACCCGGCAGGAGACATGGCGGGCTTCCGGCTGGCAATCCTTCGGGCGTGTTGTGGAGGCCTTTCTGGAACTGGCTGAACTGACCGGCGAGACACGCTGGCAGGAACGCGCCCTGCAGTGGGGCGAGTTCGGCCTGACCCTGCAGGCCGAGGACGGCGGGCTTTACCTGATTGATGGCGAGTACTTCAACACCGACATCGCCGCAGACGAACTGCGGGCCTTCACCTTTCTGTACGAATTGAGCGGGCAGGGTCGCTTCCTGGCTGCCGCCGGACACTTTGCCGACTGGCTGCTGGCCCGTCAGCGTCCTGACGGAGCCTGGCCGCTGACCATCGACCGGGACAGCAATGTGGTGGTGGCCACTGTCGGGCCGGGCGACATGCCCAACATCGCCATTGCTCTCCTGCGGCTGCACGCCGTGACCGGCCAGGGCCGCTACCTGGAGGCGGCCCGCCTGGCGCTCCGCTACAGCCTGAGCGTGCAGATCGTGCCGGGCGGCATACACCCTTACGCCGACGATCCACAGGCTGCCTGGGGCTTCTGGTCCTGGGACCCGCCTTACGACTACACCGTGTCCGGCGATCAGGCTACCCACCACATCCGGGGCCTGTGGTTTCTGCTGGATTATCTGGCCAGCAGGGAAGGTTGACCGTGTCCCGCCCGCAGCACGAACGCGCCCTGCAAGAACAACTCTGGGATGCCTACTACGACGCGATCGATCTGATCCTGATCAACCTGATCTGGTTCGTCTGCTCTCTGCCGCTGATCACCGCCCTGCCCGCCCTGGGCGGGCTGTTCCACGCCACCAACCGTCTGGCGCGCGGAGGCGGTGGCAACTGGCGTCTGTTCTGGGAGGGCTTCCGGGAGCACTTCTGGCTGAGCTGGCGCTGGGGGTTGGTCAACCTTGCCGTCTTTGCCATGCTGGGCCTGAGTTTGCAGTTTTATAGCCAGGTTGAACTCCCCGCCTTGCGCTCCCTGCGCTGGCTGATGGTAGCGGCGATAGCCATCTGGGGGGAGTTGCAGCTGTTCACCTTCCCCCTGTTGCTGGAACAGGCTGACCGCCGTTTCCTGACAGCGACGCGTAACAGCGCAGTGCTCTTCCTGCGCCGCCCCGGGATCGCGCTGGGGACGCTGGTCCCGGTGTTGATCATCGGTGGTGTCAGTACGCTGGTTTTCCCACCCGCCTGGATAGTCATCTCCGCCAGCGTGTGCGCCTATCTGGCCAATCGCGCTGTGCTGGGGGCCATCCGGAGCCTCGGCGGACAGTGACGGCGCAGCGTTCCTGCGGTGCCGACCATGGCAGGGATATGCCGGACAACAGCGGAAGCACGACAGCGGGAAACATATCAGTAGAAGCCATGTCCCGGATGGATACAAAAAAGGCCTGAGCACCTGCGGCGCTCCCCCGCTTTGTGCGCCTGCCCTGATACAAGCTCATGCGCCTTATGCCGTGAAAATCCCGGCGGCATCTGGCAACTCGCTGTCAGGAACCGCCATACCGCAGCATGTCCCCTGCTCCACTTTTCCATCCTCCAACCAACCGAACGGCGTCGCTCGCCCATAACAGAGCAATATGAGTACTATTACGGATGCGCCCTACCAACAGCTACCGCTATATTGGTGACGCTATGCCTGCAAGAGCGAAGCGGGGCATGACACCGGAGGTATGCGACCGGCCACCGCCCTCCAGGGCACCAACTATGACCGGATCGTGGCTGCAGGAAGGGGAAGGGCATATTCAGCATAGGTACCTCCTTCCGCTGGCCTGTGAACCGGTCACGGCCAGAGTGTAACGACGCGACCGTTGAAGGAGGTAGGCATGTATTCATATTCAGATACAAACGAGGGAGTGTTACTCATCGCTATGCTCCTGTTCGGCCTGATCGGCGGGTATATCTACCAGAGCAAAGGGAACTCGTTTTTCATAGGCTGTCTCCTCGGCGCTCTGCTGGGGCCAATCGGGTGGCTGATTGGCGCGTTGCGTCGCCCAAGTAAAGAATTGCTGGAACGACAGGGGGTCATCACAGGGCCAACCAAACAATGCCCGTACTGCGCGGAACTGGTCAAAGAGGAAGCGGTTGTCTGTAAGCATTGCGGTAGAGAGATTCAGGATATGTAGCAGCGGGCATACAGCCAGCGTCGATCGGCTGTAGCAGCGGGCATACAGCCAGCGTCGATCGGCAGCCTGACGCTTCACAGTGCAGGTGCGGGTTCAAGCCCCGCCGCTGGCTCTTTTTTTCCAACAGCAGGCAGTCCACCGCGCCTTGCAGGCCGCGGTTGACAGCCTCCAATCAACGAGTTCTAACCAGCCGCAGGTGGGCAGGTGCACGAAAGAGGACATGACCTGAGGCTGCAGGGCAGTATTTGTACAGGGTCAGTTGCGCCGGCCACCCTGATCCGGCTGGCTGACCAAGAGCATCTGCCTGAAGCAGGAGAAGTTCCGGTAAGACAATCTGGGACACAATCCTTGAAGACTCTGACAGCAACAATTAGGAAGTCGGTAGGCCCGTACTGTAAGTACAATTACTCATGCATCTCCCAGCAGATTGAAGTATACTGAAGATGTGTCATCTGCTTCACGGGGAGTAACCATTGATGCCTGATCTATTCATTGCCACCCTCGGTCAGCGTCCGGAGGCCATCACGGTAGCGTTAGACTTGCTCAGGGATCGTTATCAGTTCGCCGCTGTCGCCATCCTGCACACGGAACCGCATTGCTCCGGCATCGCCGAGGCGCGGGAGCGACTGGCGGAAGTCTTTGCCTCAGACTACCGTGACCTGCCCGTCCACTGGCATGAGATCCAGGGTGAGGGCGGACGCCCGCTGCTGGATATCATCAACCAGGACACGGCCAATGCCTACTTCCAGGGTGTCCTGGCAGCGCTGCGCACATATCGGAACGAGGGGTACACGCTCCATCTGCTGGTAGCCGGCGGACGCAAAGCGATGAGCATCTACGCTACCCTGGCTGCCGCGCTGGTTTTTGGCCCCCGCGATCGGGTGTGGACGGTACTCTCGCCGGAGGAGATGCTCCGCGCCGGCGGGTTCCATATCCCGCCGGGGATGCGCGATCGGGTTACGCTGGTCGACCTGCCGGTGTTGCCCCCGCGCCTGAATGCGGCGGAGGTCGCCACGCTGGACGAGCCGCTCGACCTGATCGAGCGTCGCCGCGATCCCCGTCAGGCGCTGCTCAAGCGCCTGACGCCCAGCGAGCGCGAGCTGGTTGAGCTGTTCGAGCAGCATCCACACGCCAGCGACGCCGAACTGGCGCGGATACTGGGCAAAGAACGGCGCACCGTGGAAAATCAGATGTACACGATATATCAGAAGATGGTCGATCTCTGCGACACGGCAGAGACGGCCAGCCGCAAGCGCCAGGTATTGCTGGATATCCTGGCCAGGCGGGTGTGAGTAACAGGTTAGTCGTACACTGGAGGAATTAATGACATCTGTATTACTTGCCACAATAGGAACTGGCAACTACGTGGAGACAACCTATCGGTTTCGGAATGGTCAGGAGTGCTCTACAAGTTATTGCACGCACGCCATCGCTAAGATATTTCAACCCGATGAGACCATTGTATTCCTGACCGATAGAGCAGCAGAATGTCATTGGGAGATGCTTAAAGTCTACTTTGAAGATTGCAAGTTGCAGCGAGAGAGCATCCCCAATGGCGCAACTCAGGCAGAGCTATGGGACATCTTCCGCATTATCATCAATAAGGTCAGCGAGATTCCCGGCGATATAGACTTGTATCTTGACATCACCCACGCCTATCGCTCACTGCCTCTGTTGCTTGTCATCGTAGCAGCGTATCTGCGTCAGGCACATAATATGAAGATTAAGGATATCTTCTACGGAGCCTACGACGCCAGAGAGAACAACGTTACTCCCGTTTTCAGCCTACTTCCTTTTGTAACACTCTTCGACTGGCTTAACGGCGTTGAAGCATTCTCACGCACCGGCGACAGCGCTGTTCTTGCGCGGCTGCTTCGTGAAACGGAGGGTTTCCCTGAGTGGCAGGCATCAAACGAACAGCATCTCAGCAATATTGCTGATACCCTCGAGAACTTAACGCTGAATCTTAACCTCATCAGAATTGATGGCATACTCTCCGATGCGGCATACCTCCAGCGGCAGCTGAAAACAGTTGAAAGCGAGGTTCCGGCATACGCCCACCCATTCATCCCTCTTCTCCATAAGATCAATGCTACCTACGGACGCTTTGCTCTCAGTTCTCCACGTAATAACCTATCTGAGAGTCTGGATCGTCAGTTGAAGCTGATTTCGTGGTTCATAGAGCATGGGCGGATAACTGCTGCTGCACTCCTGGCCCGTGAGTGGTTTATCTCCTGGCAAATGTCCAGATCTGGAAGTAATCATGATGAGATTTATCGCGTGCAAGACCGCGATGCGTTCACCAGAAATATGGAGGACACCCTGCAAGAGCCGGAAAAGAATGTGTGGCACAAACTGCGCACTATCCGGAATGATGTCAGTCATGCCAGTTTCAATCCCAGAACACGATCTGCCAGGAGGATTCTGGAGGACATGAAAGACG
>FWPV01007191.1_pt1 | contig 20496 bp, 19 predicted proteins | sample 2228371 | NCBI WGS metagenome assembly FWPV01 (sample SAMEA103939776, study PRJEB20133) | metagenome | reverse complement strand
GGGGAGAGGGCCGACGCCGAGCGACCGTCAGGTCGCCGCGTCGGGCAGAGGGGGTGATCACCACCCCGCCGGGGGGCGGATGGCCGACCGGAGGTCGGACACGGGGGGTGCAGGTGTGCTGCGGGGTTCTGTCCCTGAAGCGTATTATGAACTTCCTTCAGGCTAATCCATGCCTGAAGAGACCTCACCCCCACGCCTCGCTGCGCCCGGCGCTTCCCCCTCTCCACGCGTGGAGAGGGGGTGACGGACCGAAGGGCCGGCGGGGGTGAGGTATCCGGCTGTAGGCCCCACCCCCGAGCGACCGTCAGGTCGCCGCGTCGGGCAGAGGGGGTGATCACCACCCCCGCTACCAGTCGATCACCCCCAGCGCAAGGCGGGGGGCCGAGGCCAGCTTCCAGGCCAGCGCCAGCGCGATTACCGTGTCGTCGTGCCCGCCCGGCGGCGCGCCATAGATCGTGTGGCCGCCGCGTGTGGTGCTGTAGGTATAGCCCTCCAGCTCGGCCAGCAGCACCGGGTCATCCGGGAGGCGCAGCTCCAGCTCCTCCAGCGCCTTGACCAGCCCCTCGATCAGCGGCGGCTTGCTGAGCGCGGTGGTGACGAACGGGGCCACCGGCAGGCCGTCGCGCCGCAGCGCCTCGATGTTCGGCTCGCCCATCGCGTTGGCCTCAGCCAGGATGCCCTCCACACGCCAGCGGCGCGCCAGCCCCGCGATGCGCTCGCGCTGCACCGTCCACCCCGGCCCGCTGAACCGATCGAGCGCCACCAGCGCCCCCGCCGTCGCATCGACGACCGCCAGCGCGGTGAAGTCGCGGTAGCGGCCAAAGTCCACGCCCATCACATAGCGGTGACCGGGCAGCGGCCCGGCGGGCAGATCGGCGCACACGGCGCGCCGCACGCTGTGGAACACCTCGCCGCCGTCGGCCAGGAACTCGGCCTCGTATTCCTGGCGGAAGATGCGCTCCGGCAGCAGGCGGCGCGCCTCGTCGATCTCCTCCGGGGCGATGCGGGGGTTGGCGCCGGTGGGGTAGCGCCAGCTCGCCCAGTCGGGCCGCAGCGGATCGCCGCCCAGGGTGAACACCCGCCAGAACCAGTTGCGCCCGCGTGGCGTCGAGATGATCAGGGCGCGCCCCTGCCGGTCGGAGAGCGCCGGGCGCAGCGCGGCGGTCCAGGCCTCCTCGCTCATGAAGGCAGCCTCATCCACCACCACGAGATCGAGGCCCACGCCACGCAGGGAGTCGGGGTCATCGGCGGATTTTACGGTCAGCGTGCCGCCGTCGGGCAGCTCGATGAAGCGCTCCGACTCCAGTTTGGCGGCCCACCCGCCGGTCAGGATCGATTTGAGCGCCCGCCAGGGGTGGAAGGCCAGCCCGTAGGTGGGGGCGACCCACCATACGCGCTCGCCGCGCCGGGCGGCCTCCAGCGCCATGACGATGCCCAGCGCGGTTTTGCCCCAGCGCCGCCCGCAGGCCACGACCTTAAAGCGCGCCTCGTGCAGAGCGATGGCGCGCTGATCCTCCCGCAGATCGTCGATGGTCTGTGGCTGGCTGTGTTGAGTCATGCTCCCGGAGTCCGCGGCTGCGCGTCAGGGGGGCCGGGGGCGGCTCGCCGTCCGGCTGATGGCGGGGTGGCTGTGCTTAGCCTGGTGCGGGGGTGGGGCAGCGCAGGCCTCCCCGGATGCGGAGGCCCACCTGCCGCGTCAACGCGCCCGCCTGTCTGTTCTCATCGGATGCCACACCGCGCCGCCCGCGGCCCCTGACTGACCAGAACACATGTTCTAACCATCAGTATAGCCCGCAGGCGACACGGCGTCAATTGATCATGTGATCTAGAGGGGGATGGCCAGGCGCGTTCCTTACACGCATGGCACCACACGCTACACCTCAATCTGCTTGATGCGTGGACGGAATACCCTCTCAAACCGAATCATCGCATCGATCATGAGGTCCTGAACCTCAGGCCAGGACTCAACCTCATTCAGGCTGCCCTTGCCCCTGATGAAATAGGCTATGCGGCTGGCACGCCTGTCGTCTAACCGCTGCCAATCGAGCGGGGCTCCGAAGGACTGCTCAATTTGCTCTTGCTGCTCGAGCAGAGCATCAAAGATGGCCTTATTCCTGTCGTAATCCCCCGTGTCAATGTATAGTTCAAGCCCTGCTTTGTCCTTGAAGATCAGGTAGTTGAACGTCAATCCTGAACGGCCCGCACCGATACCGAGCCAGTGATCCCGGCTGGGAGATCGATTGGCAAATAGCTTGGTGCGGTCTCTGCTGCGCTCGATAAGCGTTTGCCAGAACTCGAGACGTTTGCCATGGCGCTCGGCGAACTCCCGTTTCGTCTCACCAAGCTCCCGTATCTGGTCATCCGGGGCAGCAAGCACGGTGAAGAGCGGGGCGTAAGGTGATTCCCCGATGCGAATCGCCTCTACCTTGACCAGGTAAAAGGCCATATTGGTGCCCGTTGTCTCGTTGAGCCAGTCAACCACTTTCTCATGCTCATGGCGCGGGTCGGTGGTGACCCAGATGGCAGTGCGGGCATCCAGGTTAATCATGTACGTGAGCAGCTTTCCAAGATGATCGTGATCGGTGCGCTCCAACTGGTTCTCGATGATGACCGTATTGCCGTTGCCATCTTCGCAGAGAAGGTCAACGTTGAACGACCCCACAGCCTTTTCGCGTTCAACCACAGTGAGATCAAGCCCAAGGCGTTCAGCCAGCGCGTCGATGTTCTGCTCAAGCCACACTGTGAAGTCAAGGGCTTCATGCGCGAAGGCCTCACGCACAGGCACTATTGTGATCTTTCCAATCTGATTTCGAGACACGTCTTGCTCCTTATTAAGCACTACGAAATTGCCTGCTCAGGCGGCAGTTAAATCTTCCCGGTAATGCTGCGCAGGTCCTTCTCAATCTCGCTGACATTGTCCCGGATATCACCCCACTTCGCTGTGGCGTTGCGCAGATGCCCGTCAAGCGTGCCGAAATCACCCTCAAGCAGCGAGAACTGGCGCTCAAGGGCAGTGATCTTATCGATAACCTCACGGGCGTGTTTCTCAACATACATCCCGCGCAGGCCCAGGACGATCACGCTGAGGTATGCATAGAAGGTGCTCGGCGAGACTGGAACCACCCGCTCTTGCATGGCATACTGAGCAAGGGAGCCCTCTTCATCTTCTAGAGACAAGAGCTCATAGTAAACGCCCTCTGCCGGGATGTACATCAGCGCAAAATCAAAGCCACATTCCTCCGGCAGAATGTACTTTCTGGCGATGTCGTCAATATGCTTTTTGCAGGCGCCGATGAACCTGCTCCGCGCTCGTTCTCTCTCATTGTCATTGTTGGCAGCGTATATGGCGCGGAACTGCTCTAGCGGGAACTTGGAGTCGACGGGGACGATCCCCTCACTTAGAAAGATGGCGGCATCAACACGAGCGCCGCTGCGGAAAGTGTACTGCCGCGCATAGCTGGACGGTGGCAGCACCTGCTGAAGAAGCTGTTCCAGCATCTGCTCGCCGAACGCTCCACGCATGCGGGGGACTGTCAGAACCCCATGCAGCCGTGCTACATCCTGACCGACTTTTTCAACCACTCGCATCTGTGCCAGCGTCCAGACAATTACCCCGAACAGGCCCAGAACCAGCACGCTCAGCACAATCAGCATAACCAGGATCGCTGTTTCCATTCTTCTCCCTTTGCAACCCTAAGTGCAGCCAGCAAGATGAGGGCACAGGATAACGCCGCCCTATTTTAGTCTAAACTGATGCGAATGTGAAGCTCCATACTCAGGGCTGGCCTCGCTCTTCGGATTCCGTGATCGCCCTCCTCCACCCCGCCCACACGGCTAGACGGCGGGCGCGCCATGGCGTGTCCCTACAGCCGCCCTGGCCCCCTGCAACTTCCACGCCGCTGGCGCGTACTATACGTTTAGATAATCATCTTTTTGACGGAACACAGGACCGTATATATAACAGGCACACGGCCCGCCCCGAAGGAGACAACAGCGATGGAACAGGTACAGGAAAACGAAAAGAAACTATCGAACTTCTTTGTGATCTGGATCGGGCAGGCGTTTTCACTGCTGGGCAGCCAGCTTGTCAGCTTCGCGCTGGTGTGGTGGCTCACCGAGAAAACCGGCTCGGCGACGATCCTGGCGCTGGCCAGCATGATGGCCATCCTGCCCCAGGTGCTGCTGGGGCCGATCGTCGGTGCGCTCGTCGACCGCTGGAACCGCCGCAGTGTGATGATCACCGCCGACGCGCTGATCGCCGCGCTGACCGCGCTGCTGGCCTACCTGTTCCTGATCGACGCCGTGCAGGTGTGGCACATCTACACCATCATGCTGCTGCGCTCGCTGGGCGGGGCATTCCACTGGCCCGCCATGCAGGCCTCCACCACCATGCTGGTGCCAGAGAAGCACCTGGCACGCGTCAACGGCATGAACCAGCTCCTGCACGGCGCGCTGACCATCATGGCCCCCCCGCTGGGCGCTCTGCTGCTAACCGTGCTGCCCATGCAGGGTATCCTGGCCATCGACGTGGTGACGGCGCTGCTGGCGGTGGGCGCGCTGCTGTTGATCCACATCCCGCAGCCGGCGCGGGCCGGGGCGGAGGCGGGCGGCACCTCGGTGTGGCAGGATTTCCGCGAGGGGCTGGCCTTCATCTGGGCCTGGCCGGGCTTGATGATTGTGCTGGGCATCGCCATGATCCTCAACCTGCTGGTCAACCCCGGCTTCTCGCTGCTGCCCATCCTCGTCACCAAGCACTTCGGTGGCGGTGCCATCGAGCTGGGCCTGCTGGAATCGGCCTGGGGCGTGGGTATGATCGTCGGGGGGCTGCTGCTCTCGCTGTGGGGCGGCTTCAAGCGGCGCATCGTCACCGGCATGGCGGGCATCGCCGGTACGGGGCTGGGCATCATTGTGCTGGGGCTGGCCCCGGCCAACATGCTGTGGCTGGCCGGGGCCGCGCTGGCCTTCTCCGCCAGCACCAACGCCATGTCGAACGGGTCGCTGTTCGCCGCGCTGCAGGCGGTGGTGCCGCCCGACAAGCAGGGCCGCGTGTTCACCATCGTGATGAGCGGGGCCATGCTGATGAGCCCGGTCGGGCTGGTCATCGCCGGGCCGGTGGCCGATGCACTGGGCGTGCAGGTGTGGTTCCTGATCGGCGGGGCAGCCAGCGTACTGCTGGGGATCGGCGCGTTTTTCATCCCCGCCCTGATGCAGATCGAGGAGCAGGTGCGGCCCAACGGCGCTGCAGAGGGCGCCCCGGGGGACACAGCCGCCCCCACCGCTGCCTTGCCCGATACCCTCTCATCCGATTGATCCGCTTCTCCACGCAGAGACCGCGTCATGGGCCGGGCACATCGTTGCCCGGCCCCCGGCGATCTCCCTTCGCACGGAGGGATAGCCCCGCGGTGCAGTGCGGCCTTGCCAATAGGTGTATAATACGCAGGCAGTAACAACACACGCCACCCTCCAGGCAGCGGTAACAATGCGAGACCTGACCGTTCTGCTGATCGATGATGACCCTGCCGCACCGAACAGGCTGCGCGAGGCGCTGGGCGGCCCTTCCGTGGAGCCGCTGGCCAGCCTGGATGCGCTCGCAGTGCGCACCGCCGCTGCGCCCGGCCCGCTGCCCGTCGTGGTGAGCGGCCCGGTGGGCGATCTGACCCTGGCGCAGACGGCAGCGGGGGCCATCGCCGCCGCGCCCGGCTGCCCTGTGTTCGTGCTGGACCCCGCCCCCGACCTGCGGGCCGGCATCGCGCTGGTCAAACAGGGGGCCGCCGACTACCTGCCGCGTGACGCGGAGGGGCTGGCCGCGCTGCGTGAGACGCTGGCCGCGCCCCGGCCCAACGGGCTGATGGGCTGCCTGCCGCACCTGTTCGACGGGCTGCCCATCCCTGTGCTGGTGCTGCGCCCCGGCGGTAGCAGGCCCCTTTACGCCAGCCCCGCCGCGGCCCGGCTGACCGGGCTGCCCCTCGACCGCCTGATGGCGCAGGACACCGCCGACCTGTGGCACGACCCTGCCGAGTGGCGGAGGCTGCTCGACCGGCTGGAGACGGAGGGCGGCGTTTCCGGCCTGGAGCTGCGCCTGCGCTGTGCTGCCGATGAGCCGGTATGGGTCTCGCTTTCAGTGGGGCACTTTGACCTGGACGCCGCCCCCGCGCTGCTGATCGCGCTGCATGATGTGACGCGCCTGAAGTCCGCCGAGCTGGCGCTCAAAGAGAGCGAGGACCGCTATAAGCGGCTGGCCGAGAACGCCCCTGATATGATATTCCGCTGGTCGTACAAAAAGGGCTTCGAGTATGTCAACCCCGCGGCGGTCGAGGTCATCGGCTACACGCCGGAGGAGCATTACAACGACCCCGGCCTGGGCTACCGCAGCATCCACATCGACGACATCCCAATCTACGAAAGCGTGTTCTCGGAGCTGGCCGACCCGGAGGGGCCGCGCCGCTACTGCGTGATCCGCTGGCACCACAAAGAAGGATATCAGGTGCACGTGGAGATGCGCATGTCGCCCATCTTCGACGAGCGCGGCCAGCTCATCGCTATTGAGGGCATCGCCCGCGACGTGAGCCAGCACATCATCGCACGCAAGCGCCTGCAGGAGCTGGCAGCACGCGTCACCCGCGCCCATGAAGAGGAGCGCCGCCGCCTGGCCCGTGAGCTGCATGATGAGATCGGCCAGGCGCTGACAGCGGCCAAGATGCGCGTCCGCATGGTGGAGAACGCCCTGCCGGAGGGCGCGGACGCGGCACGCGAGAAGCTGGCCCTGCTGGGCGACCTGTGCACCGAGGTGCTGGCCACCGTGCGCGCGCTCTCTCACGAACTGCGCCCGCCCCTGCTCGACGAGATGGGCTGGGGGCCAGCCATCGCCTGGCTGTGCGAGAGTTTCTCGGAGCGCACCGGCCTGCCCGTTACCTGCGTCAACCGCGGCGGCACGGCCCGCCTGGACCCCGATGTGGAGCTGGTGGCCTACCGTGTGGTGCAGGAGGCGCTGACTAACATCGCCCGTCACGCCGGGGCGACCACCGCCCGCGTGGAGCTTGACCTGCAGGACGACGGCCTGCATGTGCTGGTCACCGATGATGGGCATGGGTTTGACATGGCGGCGCTGACACTGGCCGATCAGCCGGGGGTGGGGCTGGGGCTGCTGGGCATGCGCGAGCGCGTCGACGCTGTAGGCGGGGAGCTGCGCATCCACACCGCGCCGGGCCGGGGGACCCAGGTGCGGGCGGCGCTGCCGCTGGCGAAAAAGGAGGCTGAGCTGCTATGAGACAGATCAGGGTGTTGCTGGTGGAAGATCACCATCTGGTGCGCGAGGGCCTGCGTCTGCTGCTGGAGGATCAGGGCGATTTCGAGGTGGTGGGCCAGGCCGCCAACGGGACTGAGGCTCTGCAGCTTATCGACTCGCTGCGCCCGGATGTAGTGGTGATGGACATCACCATGCCCAACCTGAACGGGCTGGAGACGACGGCCCGCCTGAGCGCGATGCCGCGCCGCCCGCGCGTGATCATCCTTTCGCAGCACAAGCGCCATGAGTACGTAGTGCAGGCGCTGCGCGCCGGGGCCAACGGCTATCTGCTCAAGGATGCCGTCGTCAACGAGCTATCGAAGGCCATCCATGAGGTGTACGAGGGGCGCTCGTATCTATCGACCGAGCTGCCGCTGGACGTGATCGAGGAGTACCTGCGCCAGGAGCCGGACAGCTCGCCGCTGGACCTGCTGACCCCGCGCGAGCGCGAGGTGCTGCAGCTTGTGGCCGAGGGCAACACCAACCGCCAGATCGCCGCGCACCTCTCAATCAGCGTCAAGACGGTGGAGAAGCACCGCTTCAACCTGATGGAAAAGCTGGATATCCACGACGTCACCGGGCTGGTGCGCTTTGCCATGCTGCACGGGATCATCCAGTCCGACGAGACATGACAGGCGTTCGGGCATCTCTACAGGCCGATCGGCGCGGGGAGCTACCTCACCCCATTGAACCAGCGGTTCACCGGCCCTGCGGTCCGGCGCCGGGCGCAGTGAGGCGTGGGGGTGAGGTCAATTGATGGCACACTGCTCACTCAGGGGTCATAACACGCTCCAGAGGCCGTCATGAACTACTCTGACGCTGCATCCCTGACGGATACCTCACCCCCGCCGGGCCTGCGGGCCGTCACCCCCTCTCCACGCGTGGAGAGGGGGAAGCGCCGGGCGCAGTGAGGCGTGGGGGTCAGGTCTCTTCAGGCACGGATTAGCCTGAAGGAAGTTCATAACGCGCTCCCGCCGTTACGAGATCGCCCGGCGCTGCCGGGGGAGATGATCGGTCATGTGGCGAACTGTCCATGAGATACTGATAGGCCCCCCGCTGCCCACGCAGCAGATCGCCGAGAAGCGCCTGGATAATTTCCGGGCGCTGGCTGCTTTATCGCCTGCCGTGCTGGCCTCGCTGGCCTATGCCAACCAGGAGATCTTCCTGGGGCTGGCGGCCGCCGGGGCAGCAGGGCTGGCCCACTCGCTGGATGTGGCGCTGATCATCGCGGCGCAGCTGGCGCTGCTGGCCCTTTCCTACACCCAGACGATCACGGCTTACCCCGGCGGCGGCGGGTCATACGCCGTCGCCCGCGAGAACCTGGGGCTGATGCCCGGCCTGGTGGCGGCGGCGGCCCTGATGATCGACTATGTGCTGAATGTCGCCGTGAGCCTGACAGCGGGCGTTGCGGCGCTGGCCTCGGCCTTCCCGGTCCTGTGGGAGCATCGCACGCTGCTGTCGCTGATCCTGTTGGTGGCCATCACGCTGATCAACCTGCGCGGGGTGCAGGAGTCGGGGTCGGTGATGCTGATCCCGGTGTACCTGTTTGCCATCACCTACCTGGCGCTGATCGCCGTGGGGGTTGTGCGCGCGCTGACCATCGGCCCGGCTGGCCCCACGGTGACACCGCCGGAGGCGCTGGAGCCGGTGACGTTCCTGCTGCTGCTGCGGGCATTTGCCGCAGGGGCCACCGCGCTCACCGGTGTGGAGGCGGTCAGCAACGCCGTGCCGGTGTTCAAGCCGCCTGAGATACGCCACGCCAACCAGACGATGGTGGTGATGGCGGCGCTGATGATCACGCTGTTCGTGGGGACGGTGGGGCTGACCCAGCACTTCGACGTGGTGGCCGGGCCGCAGGAGACGATCCTCTCGGCGCTGACGCGGCGCGTGGTCAGATCAGACGCGGCGCATGTGGCTGTGCAGGGCGTGACGCTGCTGATGCTGGTGGTGGCGGCCAACACCAGCTTCGTGGGCTTCCCGCGGCTGACCTCGCTGCTGGCGCGTGACGGCTATCTGCCCAACCAGCTCACCCTGCTGGGCGAGCGGCTGGTGTTCACCAACGGCATCATGCTGCTCTCCGGGCTGGCAGGAGTGCTGATCGCGGCCTTCAGGGGCGACACGCACAGCCTGATCCCGCTGTTCGCGGTGGGAGCCTTCCTGGCCTTCACGCTCTCGCAGACGGGCATGGTGATCCACTGGCTGAAGGTGCGCGGCCCCGGCTGGTGGGCCAAGTCGCTGTTGAACGGCCTGGGGGCGCTGGCCACCGGCGTGGCGCTGCTGGTGATCGCTGCCAGCAAGCTCATCCACGGCGCATGGATCGTCATGATCCTGATCCCGCTGCTTGTGCTCATGTTCCGGTCGATCCAGAGTCACTATGCCGAGGTGCGGGCCGAACTGAGCCTGAGCGAGGATTTCATCCTGCCGTCCCCTCCCGGCCCGGCCAGCGGGCTGCGCGTGGTGGTCCCGGTGGCGGGCCTGCACCGCGGCGTGATCGAGGCGCTGCGCTACGCGCGCAGCTTCTCGCACCGGGTGGTAGCACTGCACATCGAGCTGGAGCCAGGGTCCGGCGAGCGACTGCACGAGGCCTGGGAGCACATGGGGCTGGACGCCTACGCCGCGCTCACCGTGATCCGATCACCTTACCGGCGGCTGGTCCAGCCGTTCTTCGAGTTCCTGGACTCCTATGATGTGGCAAGTGCGGATGGCGACCTGGCCACAGTGATGGTGCCGGAGCTGATCCCGGCGCGCTGGTGGCATCATCTGCTGCATAACCAGACGGCCTGGCTGCTCAAGATGGCAATGCTGTACCGGCGGCGCAGGCTGGGCTTTGTGCGCGCCATCATTGACTACCCGGTGCACATGCTGAAGTAAGGGCCAGGCTGCCTGCGTGTTGCCCTCCAGGCTCGCCCGGCCTATACTGGGGTATGGACTGCATCATCCTGCCGTCACCTCGAGCTGCCCATGACACATGTCATCACCGGCCTGTGCATGCGGCACGGTGGTTGTCTTGAGCGCTGCCCCGTGCCGGGCTGCATCGCCCCCGGCCAGCCGATCGAGGCATGGCCCTATTACTACATCGACCCCGCACTCTGCATCGATTGCGGGCTGTGTGTGCCCGCCTGTCCGTACAACGCCATCTGGCCCGAGTCGGAAGTCCCTGAGATGTTGAGGGATGATATCACCCTGAATGCAGCCTATTTCTCCAGGGGGCCGGGGAGAGGATCAGCATGACGACACACTCACCGAACAAGACACAACAGCCCGCCGGGCCGGCGATCGGCTGGCAGGCAGCAGCCAGACTGCTCCTGCTGCTGGCGCTGATGGTTGGCCTGCTGTTCGGATCGGCAGGGACCTTCCGCTGGCCGATGGCCTGGGCCTATGTCGGGCTGGCGCTGGGCGGGACCGTTATCAGCCGTGCGCTGCTGCTGCGCTTTCAGCCAGACCTGGCCGCTGAGCGGGCCGGGTCGCTGGAGCATGAAGACGCCAGGGCATGGGATAAGGCGCTGGTGCCAATCATGGCCATCGTGGGGCCGCTGCTGCTGCTGACGCTGGCCGGGCTGGATCACCGCTTCGGCTGGTCACCACCGCTGCCCCTCTGGCTGATGATCGCGGCGGGGGCTATGCTACTGCTGGCCTATCTGCTGGGCAGCTGGGCCATGTTCAGCAACCGCTTCTTCTCCGGCACAGTGCGCATCCAGCACGAGCGCGGGCACACGGTCGTCACCACCGGCCCCTACCGGCTGGTGAGACACCCCGCCTACGCCTCGAACGTGCTGGCCTGGGCCGTCACCCCGGTGATGCTCGGCTCGCTGTGGGCGCTGATCATCGGTGTGGCGCTGATCGTGCTCACAGTCATCCGCACTGCGCTGGAGGACCGCACCCTGCTGGAGGAGCTGCCCGGCTACCGCGTCTATGCCGGGCGCACGCGCTGGCGGCTGCTGCCGGGCATCTGGTAGCACCGGGGGACTTCACCCCCTCTACCCGACCTCCGGTCGGCCCCTTGCAGAGAGCACTCAGGGTGAAGGGGCAGGGCGGCTGCACGGACGCGCCATGGCGCGCCCCTCCCGATGCTCTCACGCATCATATACCAGCCGGATGCCGCGCGAGGCTCCGTAGTCGCGTTCGATCAGGCCGACGCGCTCAAGCTGGGTGAGGTGATGGCGTGCCGTCGTCACGCTGAGCCAGCCGATCGAGACGCACATCTCGCGCAGAGTAGGGGCATAGCCGAAGTGCCGCCGGTAGCGCTTCAGGAATTCATACAGCCCCCGCGCCGGGGCGGTGACCTGGGCCAGCAGCTCCTGCTCCACCCGGTGCACCGTCTGGCGCTGCTCGAACTCGCTGGGCGTCTCGCCGCGCCGCTGGCGCTCCGGGTCGGTGTAGTAAGCGAAGATATGCGCCCCGCACGTCTCACAGCGGATCACCGCCTGCTCAGGGGTGCGCAGGGCATAGACGCTGGCGCTGCGACACACCTCGCAGATCACGGCGATGCGGTATTTGCCTGATCGATTGCGATCTTCACTCACAACTGCTCCTTAGTGCATGTAGCTGCAGGCCGGGGCGGGCCGTCGGCCCGGCGGATTTGCTCAATGCCCATGCCGCCCGTACAATTAGCCTGGATCACACTACACCCAGGATGGGCACCCATGGCCGATCGCGCCTCGCAGGAAGGCAAAATCCAGCAGCTTGCCAACATCCTGAGCCTGGTTGCCATCATCGGCGGCATGGATAACGCCGCCGTGCAGCGTGTGCTGGTGTCGCTCGGCTCGGCGCTGGTGGGCACTCACGGCGGCCCGCTGGTTGACCGCGACCTGGCACAGAAGCTGCTCGCTCAGGTGGTCACCCAGAGCGGTGAACAGGCCGCCCTGAGCGTCCTGAGCGATCTCTCGTTTGTGGCGGCGGCCTGGCAACCGGTGCTGGACGAATTCGCCCCGATAGACCCGCACCGTCCGATGCCCTACGCCGAGATCATCGACCTGCTGGTAAACCACAGTGGGGCGGTGCTCCAGCGTCACGATGCCTTCCAGCTTTTCGGCGGGGCTGATTACACCCTGCCGCTCGACCAGCTCAGCGCCGCGCTCTCCACGTATCCGGTGCCACAGCCCGGCCTGAGGTGGGAGCTGATCGGCTTCCCCGACTCGCCCGACTTCGCCCTCGTGGCCGGTGATGCGCGCACGCTGTTCCTGTTCAAGACCTATGCTGCCAGCCATACGCTGCGCTTCTCCGAGCTGGAGCCCGGCAGCGATGCCCCCGCCCGCAGCGAGCAGGATGTGACCGTTGACAGTGGGCTGTTCGCGGCCTTCCTGGCCGGGCTGCTGGGCGAGATGCTGCACTGGGCAGCCCGTTTGCGCGGGCACGCGGCCCCCGGCCAGGAGATGTGGCGACGGTTGCAATCGCTGCTGGCCAGCGGCACCCGGCCCCCCGCAGCGGCCCCCGCTGCCGCACCACCCCCGCCAGACGACGCGCAGCCCTGATCGTCTCCGATCCCGAGTGTAGCACATATGTTCTGATAGTGTCAAGCTACCCGTGCGCCCGGCGGAGACCTCGCCCCCGCCGGACCTGCGATCCATCAGCCACCTCCACGCGTGGGGAGGGATAGTGCCGGGCACAGCGAGCGTGGAGGCGAGGTCAATGGGCGGCATGCTCAAGGGGTATCACAGCTTCCGCCATCAGATACACAGGGGACCATTTTTTCTTTGCCCCACACTTCTCCGTGCTGCATCCGTGCCCAATTATTTTATTTTGGTTATAAAATGGTGTAGAATCAGACAGGCCGCACGTGCCAGTGTGCGGCCTGAGTATGGTCTCTCTGCTGTCTAATGTGTATGATCCCGGTCAACATTCATCCTGGCTGGACCAGTTCATCTGGCGAAGGGGAACGCTCCTGTGCCTGAAGAGGAGAGGCGCTATCCACCGGTCATGCCGGTCCTGCATCCCGTCATGCTGTGGGTCATCACGCTGCTGGTTAAACTGCTGACGCGCTACCGCGTGGAGGGGCTTGAGAACGTCCCGGCTAAGGGGGCGCTGATCTTCGCCAGCAACCACCTGCATCACCTGGATGCGCCCGTGGTGGGCATCTCGGTGCCGCGCGAGGCGCACGCTCTGGCCGGTGAACGGTACGAGCACCATTTTCCTTTTGGCCCAATCCTCAAGATTGCAGGCAGCATCTTCATCCGGCGCGGCGAGGTAGACCGCCGCGCGCTGGCACAGGCTATGGCCGTGCTGGCCGACGGCAAGGCGCTGGCCATCGCGGTGGAGGGGACGCGCAGCAAGACTGGCACACTGGCTGAAGGCAAGCTGGGCGCGGCCTACATCGCCACCCGGGCGGGTGCGCCGATCGTGCCGGTGGTAGTGTGGGGCACCGAGCAGATCATCCCGGCCTGGAAGCACCTGCGCCGCGCTGAGGTGGTGGTGCGCTTCGGTAAGCCGTTCATGCTCCCTGCCGGGCGGGCGCGCTCGCAGGAACTGGCCGTCTATACGGGTCAGATCATGGCTGAGCTGGCCGCCCTGCTTCCCGAATCATATCGTGGGGCCTACGCCGGGCCGATCGACGCGCATGCCCCCCCTGATACCACCGAGGCCGGATAGTGGCATGTCGCAATCCGATGAGCTGATCAACCATGCCGGGGACAATCCGGCCTTTGCTCTCCGTCGCCTTCTTGAACGGCTGGTGCGCCTTGCGCCGTCCGAGCTGCCGGACGATCAGGCGTTCTATCAGGCACTGCTGCTGCTCACGTTCCTGCTGATCGGGGTTGCGGTGCTGGCCGCCTCGATCGTCATCGATCTGGTGCTGGCGCGCCCGGTGCACCCTGCCATCCTGGCCATGCGGCTGGTGATGGCGCTGGTGGCGATTTGCGGGCTGGTGCTGGTGTGGTTTGGGTGGCGCTGGCAGGCCGGGTTGCTGACGGCGGCGGCGGCGTGGGGCGCGGTGACGATTTTCAACCTGCTGGCGGGCAGGCTGTCTGCCACCGCCAGCGAGTGGTATCTGATCACGGTGATGCTGGCGGGCTTCACGGTGGGCCGTCGTCCGGCGCTGGGCTTCATGCTGGCCAGTCTGGCCGCCGCGCTGGGCATCGATCAGGCGGCGCGGGCCGGGCTGCTGCGCGGGGATCCGGCACTGCTGGCTGCTGCGTCACAGCCGCTTCAGCATCTGCTGGCGCTGACATTTGGCGCGCTGATCGCCACTGCCGCCGCCGCCGCGCTCAAGCGGGCTTACGCCGACCTGCGCGCGCGCCACCAGGCCCTGGCCCTGGAGCATGACGACCTCAAGACAGCCAACGCCGAGCTGGCCCACGTGGCGCAGATCAAAGACGACATCATCGCGCGGGTGTCGTATGAGCTGCGTACGCCGGTCACGAGCATCAAGCTGTACCACCACCTGCTGCAGGTCAACCCCCTCAAGCAGGCAATCTATTTCGAGCGGCTTAAGAGCGAGACGGACCGTCTGCAATCGACCATCGAGGACCTGCTGGCGCTCTCGCAGCTCGACCGTGACGCCGCGCTGGAGGATGCCCGCGCGCTTGACCTGACACCCCTGGTGAGCAACTACATCAGCGGGCGTATGCCGCTTGCTGAGCAGAACGGGCTGGCCCTGACCTTCCGTGCGGGCACCATGCTGCCGCCGGTACGGGTCGACCCCCGGCTGTTTGTGCAGGCGCTGGGGGTGCTGATCTCAAACGCCATTGATTACACCCCGCCGGGCGGGCGTGTGGAGGTGGTGCTGGATCGCCAGCAGCGGGGCAGGCAGATGGGGGTGCAGATCAGCGTGATCGACACCGGCCCCGGCATCCGCCCTGAGGAGCAGCCCCGCGTGTTCGAGCGCTACTACCGGGGTGAGGCAGCGGCGGCGATGGGCAAGCCGGGCAGCGGGCTGGGCCTGTCGATCGCGCGGGAGATCGTCGAGCGCTACCGGGGCCTGATCGAGGTCGAGAGCACAGGCGAGCCGGGCAAGGGGACGCGCTTCACCATCTGGCTGCCCGTTAACGGGTGATCACCCGCAAATGAGGCGGGGGTTGAGCTTGAGGCCCATCCCCCCGTTTTGATCCCTGTGCGGCCTGATGCGCCGCAGGTTCTCTTACAGCGTCACATCCAGGCAGTCAAGCACCGCCTGGATCGGGCTGTGGATGGTCGACTGATCCGACCCGGCGAACAGCAGCCCCACTGCCTGCAGGGCATCGGCGGCCACCAGCAGCGAGCCGGAGTCGCCGCCCTGTGACATCGCCGTCGTCACGATCTGGTTCTCAAAGCGGGCCGTGCGCCCTACCCCGTAGCTGACGGTCACCGTCGCATCCAGCACGGTGATCTGCCCGGTGCTGAGCGCAGTGGTGCGCCCCGATTTGCGCACCATCATCCCCAGCCCGGCGGGCAGCGTGCCGCTCACCACACCGATCTCCAGGATGTCCTCGCGCAGATCGGCATCATTCAGCGGGCGCGCAACCGCCGCATCGACCAGGTTGGCGGCCTGCGGGTTGACGCGCACCGGCGCGACGCGGTGGCTCGACGAAATCGCGCGGGCCAGGGCGTTGCCCACCGCCGCGTACAGGTCAGCGATCGAGCAGTCACCTGGCTGCGTGCCGAACTCGATCGGGCAGAAGCGCTCCAAACGGGCGATGGTGTCGCGGTCCACACGCCCGCCGTCCGCCGGGCCGGGCTGCAGGATCGGGTCGCCGAGCGCGGCGTCGTTGCTGTTGGCCAGCACGTGGTTATTCGAGAGGATCAGGCGCGCCCCGCTGGTACGATCACGCACCACCACGCCCAGTGTCCCTGCCGTGATGCGATAGTGCCCGATGCTGACGCCGCCGGGCGCGGGCCGCCAGCGGTCAGTGCGGGCCTGAAGCGCGCGCAGCTCACCCACCTGAATCACGTCGGTGGGGGCGCCGTCCAGCGAGGGCGGAACCATATCGCGGGGGCGCAGGGCAGCCTCGCCCAGCTTCTGGCGCACCATCGCCACCACGCACAGTTCATCGGTGCGCACGCTGCCGCGCACCTTGTAGCCCACCCCCACACCGATCACGTTCGGCCTGGTAAGCAGCTCCTCCTTGTGCGCTTCCTTGATCTGTCGGATATCATCTTGCGGTCCCATAATGCCCCTCCATTCATAGAGCACAGCCTACCCCCAGGCCTCACAGTATAAGGCCGGTCGATCGGACGTGCCAGCGGCCTGTAGACCTTATCCTCACCCATGCTCAGAACCGCTCGATGAAGTCCGCAAGCAGCAGCTTGAGGATCGCCTCGAAATCGCGCGGGGCGGCGGCGGCCAGCGGCCCCCTCGTTTGCAGCACGCCGATCGCCTCGGTATAGGACTCCTCAACGGTGTGCTGCCATTCCAGCTCCTTGACCCAGACCCGCGCCGCGCCCGGCCCCTGGCAGCGCAGCAGCGTGAATGCGTAGGTGATCTTGCTGCCCTTGATCTGCGCGCTGATATGAGCCCGATTGTGCGGCGCGTCGGCGGGCAGCCAGTCGTGGATGGCGGCGGCCAGCATCCCGGCGGCCTCCCCGGTGTCGATGGCCTTGCCGGCCCGCCGCATCCGGATCAGCCGGTTCAACGCGTCGGCCACCGGGTCGCTGACGGTGGTCGTCAGCCGCTGTTCGCCTTCCGTGGTCAGGGTGATCCTGTCGACCACAGCGGCTTTCAGGTTGACCTTGATCTGGCGTTTGCGGGTGTAGCGGCGGCCCTCCTGGCATTCCTCCGGCGGGTCCTCCTCGCGCGCCTCGCGCTCCAGCTTCGCCCGGTCAGGGGGCGGCTCCACCTGCACCGTGGCGCTCGCCGCGGTGGTCCCGGCGGCGGTGCTGGCCGTGGCCGTGGCCGTCGCCGAGCCGCCCTGCCCGGCCAGCAACAGGAACAGCAGGGCCACGCCGCCCGCCACCCACACCCAGTTGCGGGCGATCCAGCTCCGCTGCTCGCCGCCCGGCTCCTCGATAGATGGTTCGTCAATGCGGGGTTCCTCGCCGCCCGGCTCCTCGATGCGCGGCTCGTCGCTGCGTGGCACCTCCAGGCCCGGCTCCTCCACAGCTACCGCCTCCTCGATGGGCGGCCCTTCGACCACAATCTCCTCCACGGGCATGGGCGCGGGGGCACAGGCCGCCATGGCCGCCGCCAGCAGGCCGATCAGCAGCACCGTGGGCATCGCCCGCGCGGCGCGAAAGACTGCCATCGTTCACTCCTTTGCGATAATGCGGATCACTGCCGGGCCGTGCGCGAATGGGTGGACGGATCGGTTAGTGCAAGAGGAGGGAGGTGGCGAAGCCGGACAAACGATGAGGGGATGGCCCCACGGCCTCTCCCCTCATTGTACCATAAATTGACCTCACCCCATTGAACCAGCGGTTCACCGGACCTTCTGTCCGTCACCCCCTCTCCACGTGTAGAGGGGGGAAGCGCCGAGCGCAGCGAGGCGTGGGGGTGAGGTCTCTTCAGGCATGGATTAACCTGAAGGAAGTTCATAACACGCTCTACAGCAGCCCCACCAGCGCCGCACTCAGCACCAGCGGCTGCGGCGTGAAGATCAGGATGAACACGATCAGCGTCAGCACGCCCAGCAGCCGCCGGGGGGAGTCCAGCCCGGTGATCTCATCGAGCACCGGCGCGTGCCCGCGCAGCAGGAACACCATCAATGCTACCCACAGCCACCAGCCCGACCAGCCAAACCCCAGGTCGATCACCCGCAGGTCGGCCAGCGTGCCCACCGCCGCCAGCACCACCAGCGCAGCGATGATCGGCAGCCGGGCGCGCCGCGCCTTATCGCCGAACAGCCCGTAGAGCACATGGCCGCCGTCGAGCTGGCCCACCGGCAGCAGGTTGAGCGCCGTCACCAGCAGGCCCGCCCACGCCGCGAACGCCACCGGGTGGATGAACACGTCCAGGTCGCCGCGCGGGAGGACCTGCCCGAACACCAGCCACTTGATGCCCAGGTACAGCAGCGACTGCCCTTCCTGGTAGAAGCCCACCTGATCCTGAATGCTGGCGGGCATCCCGGCGACGATCTCAGCCCGCGTGCTCACATCCGAGAGCAGCAGGCCGATCACCAGCACGGGGATGGCTACGACCAGCCCGGCCAGCGGCCCCGCCACGCCGATGTCGAACTGGATTTTGCGGTTGGGGGCCGGCTCCTTCATGGCGATCACCGCGCCCATGGTGCCCAGGATGTTAAGCGGCAGCGGGATGAAGAACGGGAAGGTGGTCTGCACCCCATGGTGGCGCGCCATCAGGAAGTGCCCCATCTCATGCGCGCCCAGGATGCCGAGCAGCGCCGCCGTGTAGAGCAGCCCCTTGAGCACCGCCTCGCTGAACTGCGCCGCCGTCGGCAGCAGGTCGGCGGGATACATGCCCATCGTGGTGCCAGTCAGCCGGTAGCTGAGCGCCTCGGCGAAGGGGATGTACAGCTCGTTGGAAACGCCCACCCAGAACACGCTGAGCAGTGTCAGCAGAAAGAACGTCAGTGCCCCCCAGGGCACACGCCGCGCTTCCCTGCCGAACACATAAGGGATGGCGGCGATGGCGTCCATGCCATCATCGCGGTACAGGCGGGGGGTGTGGCCCAGCGCCTCAAACTGGGGGCGGATCTGTGCGAAGGCCTGCTCGGCGGGGACCATCAGGCGGCCCCGCACCCGCAGGGTGTGCTGCTGCCATCCGATGGTGGTATCCTGCACGGCCATCACCCCTGCAATGATGCGCCGCAGCGCCTCGATCGTCTCTTCGCTGATGACGGGAGGCTGGTTTGGGGTGATGCCGCGGAATGGTAGTCGGCCACCAGCTTCCGGTACAACGTCGCTCATCAATGCTCCTTTAGCGGTTCCAGAAAACACCTGATGACCTGATTGTACCTCACCCGGCCATTATTACACCCCCCGCCGGCCCCTACCACCTCCCCCGGCAGAAGCGGCCAACCCGGCCCCCGCCGCTGTCATGAAGCCCAGCACCGCGCACAGCACGGCCACGATCACCATGGCCGGGTTCCAATCCGGGTCAACTCCCACGCCGGATACCAGCGCGATCACCACCCCCACCGTGCAGCACAGCGCCAGGAGCGCCACCGCCGCCAGCGACGTGGTGACCGTGATCGGCATACCGCCGGGACCATCATCCAGCGCCGCCCACCTCCAGCACCTCGAACGAGTCGCGGATCAGGTCGAAGTCGGCGCGGGCGTCCTCGAACGCGTTGGGGAAGGCCTTGCAGTGCAGGATGTACACGCGCCCGCCGGCCTCGACCCAGGTGTCGCGCACGTGGTAGAGCGGCTCGCCGTGGAACTGCATGTATTCGTGCTCGGTGGCGGGCAGGCCGCTGACGGTCAGCTCGGTGACGCCCAGGTGTTCATCGATGAAGAAGTTGGGGCCGCCGTAGGTCATCCCGATCAGCTCCTCCAGCGTGGTGTCGGGCGGCAGGTCGCGGGCCAGCACCTCGCACCATACCGAGAAGCGTAGCTCGCCGCTGCCACTGCCCGGATCGGCGATCGCGGCCAGCTCGTCGGCGTCGAACAGTTCATCATGCTGCGGCGTGTAGGTGTCGAAGATCTCGGCCAGCGTGCGCCAGCCCAGCGGCGTCTCGAACGCCACCTCCGGCGCCGCCTGCTCATCGCCCGCCTGCTGCGCGTCCTGTTCTTCCTGCCGGGCCTCGTCAGACAACGAGTCGCCGAATCTCTGGCCGCTGCCGCCGATGAACCTGCACGCCAGGCCGGCCAGCAGCAGGCAAACGGCGGCCAGCAGCCAGGCTGTGTGCCGCACTGTGGGTTGCTCCATCGATTATCACCCTCCTGAGCCTCTGCCCCGGAGTCAAGTGTGTTCGGGTATTGTTATGAGGGTCACCGCTCCCGGAGGCCGCGGGGGCATGCGCGGCTCCGCTGGACTCATTATACTCCTGAATGTGAGGGCGCGTCGCTGGGGATGCCCCTGACCCGGCGCTAGAGCGTGTTATGAACTTATTCCGGGCCAATCCATGCCTGAAGAGACCTCACCCCCTGGCCCCTCGCAGAGGGCACTCAGGGCGAGGGGGCCAGGGCGGCTGTGTGGCTGCCCTCCGGCTCTGCTGCATGGCCACGGGGCGGACGCGCAGTTACGCGTCCCTACAGGGCGGCTGTGTGGCTGCCCTCCGGCTCTGCTGCATGGCCACGGGGCGGACGCGCAGTTACGCGTCCCTACAGGGCGGCTGTGTGGCTGATCACCCCCTCTGCCCGACCTCCGGTCGGCGCGGCGGCAGGGTGACTCGCTTGCGCCCGGA
>FWPV01001802.1_pt1 | contig 20499 bp, 21 predicted proteins | sample 2228371 | NCBI WGS metagenome assembly FWPV01 (sample SAMEA103939776, study PRJEB20133) | metagenome | reverse complement strand
CCACGGCAAGGATGGAGAAGCCGTTCCGCGTCAGCGTGTAGGACCCCTCGTTGCCGGCGCTGTCGCGGTAGGCGACCTCCTCCCTCCGTTCGATGTAGTTGCCGCGTGTGTTCACGATGCCCGGAAGCCGCGCCGCCCGCTCGATGGAGAGGAGGAGTGCGGTCTTCTCCGCGAGATCCACGTCCGCCGGGTCCTCTCCGCCGGCAGGGACCGGAATGGGTGTCCGTGAAACCTCGGCGAGATCGACTACCTCTTCTGTGATTGCAGCCAGGTCGCCGGCATCCGCGAGGATCCGGTCGAGTTCGGACGCCGAGAGCCCGGAGAAGTTGTCGATCGTCACCGCGCCCCAGCCCCGGGGCCCCAGGACGCGGAGAACGGCCCTATCGAAAAAGGAGGTGCCGGCGGACTCGATCACGCCGTTGTCGACATCGATCTGTGTCGTCTCCCCCTTCACGTGGCGGATGTCGTGGTAGCGGAAGCCCTGCATGGACATTAAACCGTCGGGCGTGTGATGGGGCTCTCCAGGATCCGCGACGTCGGCTGGGCCGCCAGCTTGCGGAGTTTGGAGAGGAACCCCTCCGTGTTCTCGGGCACGAGGGCGTGCGTGAGGACATCCTGGATGCTGGACACCGGCACGATCTCGACCATCTCCCGGTAGCGGTCCTCGATCAGCACATCGTCCACGTTGGCGCTCGGGATCAGCACCTTCTTGATGCCCGCCTTCGCCGCCGCCTCGATCTTGTAGGTGACACCGCCCACCGGAAGCACGTCCCCGCGGACCGAGAGGGACCCTGTCATCGCCAGGTCCTGGCGGACGGGGATCGACTCGATCGCGCTGATGACCGCCGTCGCGACGCTGATGGAAGCGGAATCGCCCTCGATCCCTCCGTACGTCCCGATAAACTGGATGTGGATGTCCATGTTCTTGATGTCCTTCCCGGTGAACTTCTTGATGATTGCGCTCACGTTCTTGATGGACTCCTGGGCGATCTCCTTCAGCATGCCCGTGGCGATCACGCTGCCGCTGGCGCCCTGGATCGGTGTCACCTCCGCCATGATCGGGAGCACGGAGCCGCTGTCCGTTCCCATGACGGCGAGACCGTTCACGCGCCCGACCCGGGTGCCGTCGATCACCGTGAGCTCGTAGTCGCGGCTCCGCTTGATGTAATCGTCGGAGATCTGCTCCTCGATGGAGCGGGCCATCGTCTTGGCCGCGATCACGTGGGCGGCGGTCGTCACCTGGGCGCCCTGCTGGCGGGCCAGATCGCCCGCGACGCGGATGAGCCCGCCCATGTCCCGCAGCTTGAGGGTGAGGTGCCCCTTGCGGTTGGAGCGGCGGTGCGCCTCCCGCAGCATCTCCTCGATGGCGCTCCTGTCGAAGTGCGGGATCCGCCCGTCCTTCTTCACCTCCTGCGCGATGAAGCGGATGAACTTGCGGCGGTTCTCCGGCGTGTCCTCCATGGTCTCCTTCATGTAGACCTCGTAGCCGTACCCCCGGATACGGGAGCGGAGCGCCGGGTGCATCCCCTGCATCGCGTCGATGTTGCCGGCGGCGACCATGACGAACCTGCAGGGCACCGCCTCGGTCCGCACCATGGCCCCGCTGGACCGCTCGGACTGGCCCGTGATGGGAAACTCCCCTTCCTGCAGCGCCGTCAGGAGGTTCTGCTGGGAGTGCGGTGTCAGGGTGTTGATCTCGTCGATGAAGAGCACCCCCCCGTGAGCGCGGTGGATCGCCCCGGCCTCCACGCGGTCGTGCGACGGGGTCTCCAGACCCCCGCTCTGGAAGGGATCGTGCCGCACGTCGCCGAGGAGCGCCCCCGCATGCGATCCCGTGGCGTCGATGAACGGCGCCGATACGGTGGCGTCGTTGGAGACCAGCAGCTTCGGGACCATCTGCTCCTCCCTCGGCGTCGTGTAGCGCAGGGCCATGAACACGAATGCAGCGGCGATGATGCCCATCAGCCACTGGTACGTGATGAACGCGTAACCGATAATGCCCATCAGGAGGAGCATGAGGAGCGTGTTGCGCATCTGCAGGCGGCGGCGCGCCTCTGCCTTGTGCGCCGCCACGATCTGCTTACCCCTCCCCGCGGCGACCGTGCGGATGATCGGGTTGTTGTTGTCCTCGTAGTTGGGATAGACCAGGATGTCCTGCAGCTCCTCCTTGGGCAGCAGCTCGGCCATCGCCTTGGCCAGCATGGACTTGCCGGTTCCCGGGCTCCCGATCATCATCACATGCCGTCTCTGGGTCGCCGCCTTCTTGATCACCTCCACCGCGTGCTCCTGGCCGATCACCTGGTCGATCAGCTTGGGAGGCACCTCGATCTCGGAGGAGGTGTCGAGTTCGAGCCCCCCGAACAGGTCGTTGTCATGATTAATCTGGATATTTGTCAGTTCCATTGTAGAATTAACCTCTTTTCCCCCAAGGTACTTATATATTTATTCTTGCGGGTTTAAGTACTTTCAGCATACTGGTGATCGCATGAAGGTGGTCGGAATAGAGGCCTCTCAGGTCCTTGCGGGCAGGATTGCGGAGCAGCTGCGGGTGGAGATGGTGGATGCCCGGTTCTCGCGGTTCCCGGACGGGGAGCAGTACCTCCAGGTGGGGGAGCTCGGCGACGAGACCGTCGTGGTGGGCAGCGTGGCGGACAGCGACGCCCTGGTGCAGCTTCTCCTGCTCATCGACGCCTGCGAGGGGTCGGAGATCGACCTGGTGATCCCCTACATGGGCTACGCCCGCCAGGACCGGCGGTTCCAGCGCGGCGAGCCGGTGAGCGCACGGGCCATCGCGCGGGCGCTCTCCCCCGGCGTGCGGCGGGTGTTCACGGTCAACCTCCACAAGGAGGCGATACTCGCCTACTTCGGCACGACGGCCAGAAACCTCTCCCTGGCCCCCGACATCGGCGCTTACATCCGGGGCATGGACACGGACAACCCCCTCATTCTCGCCCCGGACAGGGGTGCCGCCGCCTTCGCCGCCGATGTGGCGGCGGTCGGCGGCTGGGACTCCGACTACCTGCAGAAGGTCCGCATCTCCGGCGACGAGGTGCGCATGCAGCCGGTCACCATCGATGTCGCCTCCCGCACCGTGGTCATCGTGGACGATATCATCTCCACCGGGGGAACGCTGGCAACCGCCGCGACGAAGCTGCTGGAGAAGGGCGCCCGGGCGGTTCACGCCGTCTGCGTGCACGGTGTCTTCGCCGGCGGCGCCTACGGGCGCCTGAAGAGCGTGGGGATCGAGTCGGTGGCGGCGAGCGACACCATCGAGTGCGGCAGCAGCCTCTTCAGCGCAGCCTCCTGCATCGCCGCCGGAATTCGGGGATGCTGACGATCGACGGATCGTATCTGGAGGGAGGCGGGCAGCTCCTGCGCTCTGCCGTCGCCCTCTCGGCAGTGACCGCCACTCCCGTGCGGATCACCCGGATCCGGGAGAACCGCCCCCGACCCGGCCTGGCCCCGCAGCACATCGCGGCGGTTCGGGCCGTCGCCCGGATCTGCTCCGCAGAATGCAGGGGCGTCTCTCCGGGCAGCCGGGAGATCACGTTCTCTCCGGGGAGGCTGGAGCCGCGGGATATCGTCGTCGATATCGGCACGGCAGGGGCGATCCCGCTGGTGCTCCAGGCATACGTCCCCCCTGCCCTGAAGGTCGGGGGGTGCATCACCCTGACCGGCGGGACGGAGGTGGATCGAAGCCCGACGGTGGATTATTTCGAGCATGTCTTCTGCCGTGCGCTGCGCACCTTCGGGGCGAGGATCGAGGTCGCCGTCCGGAGGCGGGGGTACTATCCGCGAGGCGGGGGAGAAGTGCGTGTCTCCGTGGCGCCTTCGATCCTATCTCCCCTCCGCATGGAACCGCGATCCGTCCCCCCGTCAAGGGGGATCGTCTCCTGCTCTTCGAACCTGCCGGACCATGTGACGGAACGCCAGGCCCGGGCTGCGGAGCAGGTTCTCCGCCCGGTTCTGGGGGAAGGGATCGAGATCCGGCTGGAGAGGGGGAGCGGCCCGAGTACGGGCAGCTCCTGCACGGTCTGGTCCGGCTGGCACGGCGCCTGCGCCCTCGGGAGGCGCGGCCTCCCGGCAGAGGAGGTGGGAAGGATGGCAGCCCGGAGCCTGCTCGGGAGCAGGGAGGGGGGAGGATCGGTGGACCTGCACCTGTCCGATCAGCTGCTCATCTATCTCGCGGAGTTTGGGGGCGCATACACGGCATCGGATCTGTCCCGGCACGCCGAGACCATGGTCTGGCTGCTGGAGCAGTTCGGGCTTCCGATCGAGATCCGCCGCGAGGAGGGGGTGGCGTTCAGCGCATGACCGTGGTGCTGGACGCGTCGGCCTGCTTCCGGGATCTGCCCCCTTCCGGCGAGGCACGCGTCACCGCGCCCTCCGTTGTCGGGGAGATCCGGGATATCGGTTCGAGGCTTCGCCTCGAGCGGATGCTCGCCGAGGGGCTCCAGGTGCGGGATCCCTCCCCCGCTGCCCTGGCAGCCGTTGCGGATGCCGCCGTCCGCAGCGGGGATGCGGGAGTCCTCTCCCCGCCCGATCGCGATATCCTGGCCCTCGCCCTCGAGACCGGCGGCGTGCTCTGCACGGACGACTTCGCCGTGCAGAACGTCGCCCGCACCCTGGGTGTCGCCGTGCGCCCGATCCAGCAGCGGGCAGCCCGGCACCTGCGATGGAGGTTCCGCTGCACGGGGTGCGGGCGCTACTTCCGGGAAGAGGGAGTATGCCCGATATGCGGCTCGGTTCTGAAAAGAAAGGTTAAATAGCATGCTGGATACCTCAGTTCATGTCAACGCTCGACGAGCTGATCGAGAAATCGCGGCTTCTCCATCTGGAAGGTCACAGCCCGAGCCAGATCGCCGATGAGCTCTCGCTCTCCATGGAGACGGTGACCTGGCTGCTCACGCAGCAGAAAGGGGGCGAGGTGCCCAAGGACGTCCACATCGACTGGACCGCCGTGGCGTCCGATGCCTCCCTGCTGAGCATGGCCGCCTGCATGCTGATGGAGCGGTACGCGAATGCCGCAACCGATGCGGAACGCCGCGGGGCAGAGGGGGAAGGGTCGGAGGCGGATGTGATCGTGGGGATCGCCCTGTCCGGCGTGCCGCTGGCGACGGTCATCGCGCTGCATGCGGATGCCCGTCTCGGCGTGTACTATCCTGCCAAACACAGCGCAAGCGAGAATCCAGTCGGCTCGATCAGCGGCAACTTCGCATCCGTCACCGGCGAGCGGTGCATCGTCGTCGATGACGTGATCACCTCGGGGAAGACCCTCGCAGAGGTCGTGGGGTATCTCCGCAGGCATGGCGCCATCCCCGTCGCCATCTGGGTGCTGTTCGACAAGCGCGGCATCCGCGAGATTGAAGGAGTGCCTGTCTTCACGCTGTTCAGGATATCCCGGTTGGACTAGGGTTCCGATCCCGATCACCAATAGATTTGTTTATATAGAAGTATAATTCCATTTGTAAGATACCAGGAGGAATTCTGTATGCTTGCTGGTCAACCCGTAATTATTTTGAAGGAGAACGTGGAGCGCACTCGCGGGCACGAGGCGCAGCGGTCCAATATCATGGCAGCGCGGGCCATCTCGGCTGCCGTCCGCTCGACGCTCGGTCCGCGGGGCATGGACAAGATGCTTGTCAGTTCCACCGGGGATGTCGTGGTCACGAACGACGGAGCGACCATCCTGCATGAGCTCTCTGTCCAGCACCCGGGGGCCAAGATGGTCGTCGAGGTCGCGGAGACCCAGGACGACGAGGTCGGTGACGGCACCACGACCGCGTGCATCCTGGTGGGTGTCCTGATGGAAGAGGCGGAGAGGATGCTCTACCAGGGAATTCACCCCACGATCATCGCCCAGGGATACCGCATGGGGATGGACAGGGCGATGGAGGTTCTCCAGGACCTGGCAATCGCCGTTGAGCCGGACGACCGGGAGACGCTCCTCAAGCTTGCCAGCACCGCCATGACCGGCAAGGCGATCGAGGCCGTAAAGGAGAAACTCAACAGCATCGTCGTGGATGCGGTCAAGACGGTCGCAGAGGATGTGGATGGGAAGATCACGGTCGACGAGGAGAACGTGATGATCAAGAAGCACACCGGGGAGACCATGGATGACGCCGAGCTGGTCCGCGGCATCATCATCGACAAGACCCGGATGCTGGACCAGATGCCGCAGAAGGTGAGAGACGCCCGCGTCGCCCTCATCTCGACGCCTCTCGAGATCGTGAAGGGCCAGGTGAAGGCGAAGATCCGGATCAAGTCCGCGGATCAGATGGCGGCGTTCGGGGCTCAGGAGCGGGAGACGCTCAAGAAGATGGCGGACCGCATCATCGGGAGCGGTGCGAACGTCGTCCTCTGCCAGAAGGGCATCGACGACGCGGTCGCCTACTACCTCGGAAAGAGCGGCGTCTTCGCCGTGCAGGACATCCCCGAGAAGGACATGAAGTACGCTGCACGGGCTCTCTGCGCCAACATCGTCAACAAACCCGAGGAACTCCGCCCGGAGGATCTGGGGACCGCGGATCTCGTCGAGGAGCTCGAGGATGCGGAGCTCGTGAAGATCTCGGGCTGCCAGAATCCGAAAGCAGTCACCATCATGCTCTGGGGCAGCACCCAGGTGCTGATCGACGAGCTGGAGCGGGCGGTATACGATGGCGTCCGGGTCGTCATCGACGCCCTGGAGGACGGCAAGTTCGTGGTCGGGGGCGGCGCCGTGGAGAGCGAGCTCTTCCTGAAACTCCGCGACTATGCCACGACCGTGGGCGGGCGGGCGCAGATCGCGATCGAGGCATTTGCCAGCGCGTTCGAGAGCATCCCCAAGCAGCTCGCGGAGAACTCGGGGTACAACCCCATCGACAAGGTGGTGGAGCTCCGCACCGCACATGCCCGGGGCGACAAGCATGCAGGCCTGAACGTGTACACGGGCAAGATCGAGAACATGCGGAAATCGGGAGTGCTGGAGCCGCTGCGGGTCAAGACGCAGGCGATCCAGAGCGCGACGGAGGCATCCATGATGCTGATCCGCGTGGACGACATGATGGTCTCCCAGAAGCGGGAGAAACCCGCTACCCCCTCTGCCCCGAAGGGATAACATTCATCATCTTTTTTAACCAATATACCCGGGGATTCCTGTGACGCGCTCGCCGCGGACGCGGGAGGCTGGCCGCGTCATCTCTCCGGCGGCGATCTCGGAGGCCGTTGAGAGGGGTCCTGCTCTGTTCCATGCCGGGGTAGTCTAGTCCGGAAAGGCGGTAGCCTCGAAAGCTACTGGTGCTCGGCACCTCAGGAGTTCAAATCTCCTCCCCGGCGTATCTTTTCTGGCGGCAGGATGCTGCAGGTTCTCCGACAACGGCGCTGCGGACGGTGCGATCCGGATGCTGACCTCCATCTGCCGGGCAGGCGGGGAGGGGGGTGCACTCCCTCTCCCGGCCCGCCCCTCCTCCGGCGCGATAGGCGAAACCGGACGTGACGGGGTCGACGCGCGTGCAGCGGACGGAAGGCAGTGCGGCTGCTGGAGAGCAGCCGAATCGGTGCCCGAAGATACGGGGGGGGGAGTTTGGCCCCCCTCCCTTTCGCGCCGGCACGACGTGGCTGCCGGACGATCCACCCCGGGTGCGACCGGGGAGAGGGCGGAGGATGATACGTCTGATCTGCGTCCGGTTCGAGATCCGCCCCGGGCGGACCATTCGGGATAGGCGCGAAGATATTTCTCTGGGGATCCTGCGGCGATCTCATTCCCCCCGGAGCGAATGCGGGGATTCTCGGGCGGCATTCGGAGCCCCGCCCTTCCGGTGATTGCGCTGTTCGGGCTGGCCGCGGTGGTGGGCGATGCCGCCAGCGGCTCTCCATCCCGGGGGAGGGAGTACGGCCGTACCGGGGTTCGCCGCCGCGGACGATGCCGTGCTCGTCGCTATTCCGCTCGCGGCGCTTGCCGCCTGCCGGGAGACCGCCTCTGCCCCGTTCGCTCTCGATCGGGGGTGGGAAAGACCGGGCGGTCCCCGCGGGTGCACGCTCTCCCCTGCGGCAAGGAGGTCGGAGCGGGATTCGCCATCCCCGGCTCCCCGGTCGTCACAGACGCCACCGTAACGGCGCCGGTGTCCCCCCGCGTGGGATCGGAACCGGCAGCATCCTAGTATGCGCCGCTGCCACGGAGATCGGAGCCTTTATCACCTTCCGGGGCATCCTGATGCGAACATGAAGACGAGAACGCGGCATGGCAGCCGCAGGAGGGTGTCTGAGCTGGAGACGCCGACCGCCCCGATCATCGCGACGCGCCTGCGGCAGAGACGCTCAACCGGCATCCGGAGACGGATTTCGGCCCCGTGGATGGAAGGGCATCCGCCCGGAACGCGGTGAAGCCATGAGCATCAGGTACGTGCCCGTACTGCTTCTTCTCCTGGCGGCAGCCCTGGTCGCATCCGGGTGCACCTTCCCCCGGGGCATCCCGGGCCCGCTGGTGACGGAGGAGTCCGACCAGGCGTACCCGGTCGATGGGATGCAGAGGCTGGACGTCGAGAATCTCAACGGAGCGGTTCGGGTCGCCGGATGGGATCAGCCGTTCGTATCGGTGCATGCCGTGAAGGCAACCCAGTTCGGGCAGGGAGAGCTGGACAAGGTCAGCATATCGGTGGATGCGGGCGACGGACTGACGATCCGGACCCTTCATCCCCAGCCTCCGGCCCGGGTGTCGGTGACCTACGAGATCCGGGTACCTCCCCAAATCGCATCCATCCGCATCGACACCTCGAACGGCGAAGTCCAGGTCGAGGGCGTGTCCGCGCACACAGGCGCCGCCACGTCGAACGGCAGGATCCTGATGCGGAACATCTCGGGGGACGTCGATGCCCGCACCAGCAACGGGGGGATCGAGATCCGCGACATCCTCGGATCCGTCCAGGCGAGAACGAGCAATGGACGCGTCACGGTCCGGAATGCATCCATCACGGGAAATATCGCGACCTCGAACGGGGAGATAGCCGCGGAGATCCGGGCTATTCCCGGGGATATCTCCCTGCGGACGAGCAACGGGCGGATCCGCGCCGCCCTCGCGGCGGATCTGAACGCGACCATCGTGGCGGACACCTCGAATGGGAGGATTCGGGTTCAGGGGATCTCGCTCGAGACGGAGGAGCGGACGGACACGCACCTGCGGGGCACCTCCGGCAGCGGAGACGGGGTGATCACGCTGCGGACGTCCAATGGCGAGATCGCCCTCTCCGGGCTGCCCCTGGCGGGGGTTTAGCGGGGATGGAGGCAGGCGGCTCGTGCACCGGCATACCGGGGCATGCAGCGTTCCGGAGGGGACCCTCAGGGGATGGGCACCTGCCTTCTTCGCCACCATCGGTAAACGACCAGCGCTCCGCCCCCGAGCAGCAGAAGGGGCAGCAGGGCGAAGAAGAGGACGACGATGAGGTCGATCGTCCAGAAGAATCCGAGAATGCCGGTGTTGAGCGTGGCGGCGAAATCGTGCCTGACACCTTCGCCCACGGGAACCGGTTCGGCGAGGGAGACCGTGATGGTGGCGAGATCGATGCGGTCGTTCAGGTAGCGCAGCCTTCCGGCAACCCGTTCGATCTCGACCTGGACGCGCTCGATCTCGGTCTGAACCTTCAGGACATCCTCGACCCTCTCCGCCTTCAGCATGATCCGCTGGTACTGCTCCAGCTGGCAGTCCAGCGCCCTCTTTCGCGCCTGAAGGTCGATGTACTCCTCGGTCACGTCCTGCCCCCGCTCCTCCCGCGAGAGCACCTTCCCGAGGGGCGGAATCTCCTCTACAAGGCGGCTGTATCCTCCGGCTGGCACGCGGAGCACCACCTCGGCGTAGCTGCGATCCGAGGAGTCCCGCCGCAGGGACGAGGATGCAGTGTAGCCCCCGCCTTCCCGAGCAGCATCCTCGAGCGCCGAGACCGCCGCCGGGACATCCTGCACCTCCAGATGGATCCGGGCGGTGCGGACGATCTTCTGGCTCTCGAGCGTGCCCGTGGACGCACCGCCGCCCGACTCCCGTTCTGGCAGCGCCGACGAGGCCTGTCCGCCCTCCTGTGTCCTGTCGGACAGGAAGTCCAGCCCCCCTCCCGAGAGAGGCGGCAGCGCGTTCTCCGACGATGACGCAGGGATGCCGGCGCATCCTGCCGCGAGAATAAACAGGACGCACAGGAGGAGCGGATATCTGGCAAGCATACCGGAAAATCTCCGTCCGATCTTAAAAAATCACGCATAACTACGATATTATTCGAACTCATGCGGGAATGGCGGGTCCGCGTGCGTTACGGCCCGATACCGCCTCTTTGCGTCGCTCCAGCTCCTCCCGGCGGCGGACTATCGGGAACGAGTGCAGCGGGCGGCGAAGGAGGGCGCGTCCATCCGGGTCGCTCGCGCATGGCGGCGCCGCTCGGGAATGTCTCAGACCCCCTCAAGATCCACCATCGGCCGCCCGGCCCCTTCCTTTCCCGGCCCTGTCACTCGCGCGGCATCTTCCCCGTGGATGCTCCGTCCACACGCGAATACCCGAGGATGCATCGTGCACGTTCGCAGCGTCCGATCCCCCGAATCTCCCTCCTCGCTCCGATCGAAACCGGGGAGCCGGGGGGGGCGTCTGTGGCGCACACATCTGCCGGGATCGGCATACGTATATATGCCAGGTACAAGAACGGGATATACCTGAACGGGGAGGAACGGAGGCGGCCGCGGTAGATGAACGGCAGCATCATCGAGGTCAGGGATCTGGAGCACTGGTTCGGGGAGTTCAAGGCAGTGGACGGCATCACCTTCAGCGTTCGGGAAGGGGAGATATTCTCTCTCCTGGGCCCCAACGGAGCGGGGAAGAGCACGACGATCAACGTGCTGACCACGCTCCTGCCGCTGCAGAAGGGGGAGGTCCGGGTCGCCGGCTACGATGTCGCCCGGGAGGCGGAGGCGGTGCGGCAGTCGATCGGCATCGTCTTCCAGGAGCTGACCCTGGACCGGGACATGACTGTGCGGGAGATCCTGGAGTTTCACGGGAGGCTGTACGGCATGCCGCGGGAGGAGCGGAGACGGCGCATCGGCGAGCTCCTCCGCCTGGTGGAACTCGAGGGGAAGCGGGACACCCTCACCAAGCACCTGAGCGGCGGGATGAAGCGGCGTCTCGAGATCGCCCGGGGTCTGATGACCCGCCCCCGCATCCTGTTCCTGGACGAACCGACGCTCGGGCTCGATCCGCAGACGCGCCTCAGGACCTGGGACTACATCGAGCAGGTGAACCGGGAGGGGACCACGATCTTCCTGACGACGCACTACATGGACGAAGCGGACCACCTGAGCGACCGCATCAGCCTCATCGACCGCGGGCGGATCGTCGTCACCGGCTCGCCCCTGGAGCTGAAGAACGCCCTAGGGGAGGACATGATCTACCTCGAGACGGACAGCGACCGCCGGGCCGTGGAACTTCTCCGGGTCGTCGACGGCGTGCGGAGCGCCGCCGTGAGACGCCAGGGCATCAGCGTCACGCTCACGGCGGATGGCACGCGGATACTCCCCCGCATCATGGAGATTCTCCTCGAGAACGGGATCGGCGTCTCCGTGGTCAACCTGAAAAAGCCGTCCATGGACGACGTCTTCGTTCACCATACCGGGAAAGCCCTGCGGGAGGCCGAACAGGCGTATCCTGGATCCTGATGGGGGAGATTTCATATGGAGATGCGGTTCCTCACCATCTACTGGCGCGACATGCTCCGCTACTTCCGGTTCAAGGCCCTGATCGTGACGTCCCTGGTGCAGCCCGCGCTCTGGATGGCGTTCTTTGGCATCGCTATGTCGAGCAATTTCAGCCGCTTCACCGCCGACGTCCCCCTGCCCCCCGGCGCCCACTCGGTCACCTACCTGACCTACATGGGGGCGGGCATGATCGCCATGACCACGCTCTTCACCAGCCTGTACGGGGGGATCATCCTGCTATTCGACAAGAACTGGGGGCTGATGCGGGAGATCCTGGCGAGCCCGCTGCCGCGGAACGATATCATCATCGGGATCGGACTCTCCGGGATGACGAAATCGTTCATCCAGGTCTTCGTCCTCACCGTGTTCGGTCTGCTGCTCGGGGTCGAGTTCTTCTCGGGCTACTCCCCGGGGGATACCCTGATCTCCCTCGTCGGCATCCTCGTATTCGTGGGTCTCTTCTCCCTGGGCTTTCTCTTCCTCTCGTCCGCCATCGCCGTCACCATGGAGACCCCCGAGGGGCTGCAGGGGGTGATCACCCTCCTCTCCCTGCCCATCTTCTTCGCCAGCAACGCCCTCTACCCGATCGAATCCTTCCCGGCGTTCCTGGAGGTGGTCTCCCTGTTCAACCCGCTGACGTACCTCATCAACGGCATCCGCTACTTTGCCATCGGAAGCGACTTCTATGCCCTGGGGATTCACTACGCGTTCACCCTGACCGACGTCCTTGTCTCCTTCCTGGCCGTGCTCGCATTCGCCGCCATCATGTTCCTTCTCGCGTGGTGGCGGATGAGAAAGGCGGTTGCGGTCTAGATCCGCGGTAAGCACTCGGTACCGGAACCGGGAGAGGCGGGAGATTCCCGCGAAGGGATCAGGATTCCCTGAACTCCGCCTCCGCGCCGGGCGCGAACCGGTCGAGCTCCCCGAAGAAGTACTGCGTCAGCTCCGGGTCAGCCCGGGAGAGGGCTGACCGGACCGTCTTTTTCAGCCACGCGGGAACTCCCTGTCCCCTTTCCAGCGTATTCTGTATGACGAGCACCGTCTCGTCCACATCGTAGCGGTTCTTCCAGGTGTAGGGCATGGAGAGCGACCCCTGCCCGTATCCTGCATGCGGATATTTAATGGTTCGCAGGAACAGCCCCGATCATCGGGGTTTTTTCGTCTCCACCCAGCGTCTGACCTCTCCGCACCGCTCGCACCGCTGCTGCCACTCGATCACGCTCGAGGAGAACTGGTCGTAGCCGCGTTTCCGCCCCCAGCGGTGCAGTCCGATCCTGCAGAGCAGCCCCCCTGTCATCCACCAGTCTTGGGCGAGCCCGGTACAAATAAGTATCCTGCACTCCATGGCGCAGGACGAGCGGCAGCGTCGGATTCGATCCAGATACATGCCGGCCCACCGTTGTCTCCCGCTCTTCGCAATCAGGCCCTATCGCAACGATGGGGCGCGGGGGCTTCTTACAGGATACCAGATCTTTCTCGTCTTATCTCCGGGGAGCAGCCTGGTTTAAGGGCGACCCATCGACCTGTGAGATATGGCCGATTGCTCTCATCCCGGTATGTCGATCCTCCCATGGGCGAGGAGGCTCGGCAGCGGGAGATCTACCCGTTTGACCTCACTCCGCATACGATAGGGCCGGCTCCCGATCCGGGATCTCCATGATCCCGCCCGCTCTGCAAGGTCAACCCGAGGCCAGAGAGCATCCGGAGATTCAGGAAGCGCGGGATGGATCCGGGCACGGAGTAGAGATTATCGATGCTAGGCCCGTCTACCACGGGCCCATGGTGCTGCGGGAAACACTGCCTCTCCCCCTTATCCACGCATAGCGGATCCCGCCACAGCAACAGGGCCTGAGCCGGAGTTGACGATGCCTACCGGCTCTCTGGCCCGGGCTCGCACACCCGCAGCCCATGGTTCTTATACGTTGTCCGCCGACCTTATCCCGGAGGAGGGGTGCGATGGAAAGCGAGGTTTATTTCGCCGATCTCCGTGCACGGAGCGCGGAGGAGAACAAGATCCGCAAGATCCAGAGGCTGTTCGACTCTGCCGGGTTCCCGGGCATCGTCAGGAGAGGCGACCTGACGGCGATAAAGATGCACTTCGGGGAGGCGGGGAACGACTCGTTTGTCAACCCGATCTTCGTCCGCCCGCTGGTGGAGCGGATCAAGGCGGCGGGGGCGAAACCGTTCCTGACGGATACGCGTACGCTTTATGCGGGCAGCCGCTCGAACGCGGTCGATCACCTGACGACCGCGATCGAGCACGGGTTCGCCTACGCCGTTGTCGGGGCCCCCGTGATCGTCGCGGATGGACTGACCGGCGGGCACGCGAGAGCCGTCCCCATCGGGAAGAAGCACTTCCCGGAGGTCCTCATCGCCGGTGACATCCTGGACGCGGACAGCATGATCGTCCTCTCCCACTTCAAGGCGCACATGCAGTCGGGTTTCGGGGGCGCGATCAAGAATCTGGGCATGGGATGCGCACCTCCCGCCGGCAAGAGGGAGATGCACTGCGCACGAGCACAGGTGGCGGAGGAGCGGTGCGGGGGCTGCGGCGCCTGCGGGGACGTCTGCCCCCAGGCGGCGATATCCCTGCCGGGAGGAACGTCCGTCGTGGATCGCGCCCTCTGCATCGGCTGCGGCGAGTGCATGACCGTCTGCCCCACGGGCGCGATCGAGTTCGACTGGGAGGTGGACCTGCTGCCGTTCATGGAGAGGATGGCGGAGTACGCCTTCGGCGCCGTCGCGAACAAGCGGGGTCGGGTGGGCTACGTCAACTTCCTCACCAGCATCACCCCGGACTGCGACTGCGTCCCCTGGAGCGATGCCCCCATCGTTCCGGACATCGGGGTTCTGGCTTCACGGGATCCTGTCGCCATCGATGCGGCGAGCACGGACCTGGTGAATGCCCAGCCCGGGTTCCGGAACTCCCTCCTGCACCGCCACCACGAGCCCGGTGGGGACAAGTTCCGGGGTGTCTGGGAGTGTACGCAGGGACGCCACCAGCTCCGTTACGCCGAGGAGATCGGGCTGGGAACGAGCAGGTACCGCCTGGTCCCGATCTGATGGGGCAGCCGCGCGTCTGGTTTCCCCCCCCCTGGCGGACGGGAAGGCGTCCGTTCAGCCCCCGGGGTGCAGCCTGCCGAGGATCCAGGCCAGGTTCCTCCCGAGCGTCCGCATCGTCTCGATCCCCTCCGCATCCCGCTCGACGTCTCCCGGGGCCAGACCGATCCCCACATTCCAGTAGCTGGAGCCTACGACGATCATCTGGCTGATGAGGAAGAAGTGGTTGATGGTGTCGAAGGCGTGTATCGCTCCCGCCCGCCGCACGGCGACCACGGCAGCCCCCGCCTTCCGCTGGAACATATCCCCGTTCGCCCGCGCGACGAACCCCGCACGGTCGATCAGGGCCTTCATCTCGGAGGAGACGTCGGCGAAGTAGGTCGGCGAGCCCAGGATGATCCCGTCCGCTTCGCGCATCTTCCCGATGCAGGCGTTCACGATGTCGTCCTCGATGGTGCAGCGTCCGTCGCCGCTCGCGGCGCAGCCCATGCAGGCGGTGCAGCCGCGGACTGTCTCGCCGGCCAGGTGCACCATCTCCGTCTCTATGCCCTCCTTCTCCAGTTCGTCCAGCACGTATCGGATGAGACGGGCGGTATTCCCGTCTTTCCGGGCGCTTCCGTTGATAGCCACGACCTTCATTGCGTCCTTCTCCCTGCAGCTCATGGAAGCCGGAGGCGATAAATATCTGCTGTTTGGGCCCTGTCCAATTCCGCATCGAGGGCGGACCCTGCTCCATGACAGGCGATCCTTCTCCCATCCCCGCCGTACGCTCGGAGAGGCTGCCTGCCCCGGGGATGCCCACAGTGCACGAACCCCGGGGGGACGATCCGCGGAACGGGGGCGCTTTCCGCCGGGTATCCCTTCTGCAGGGCCGAATTCTGCATCCGGAGCGCTCCGGGGCGCCGTCCGCAACCGAACGGCGGACCCGCCCTCTCCGCACGGTTGAGAAAGGCATAAATACCGGCAATCCTACCTCTTTTTAGGATTCCATCATGGGCACAGCGCAAGAATCCTCGCATCAAACCAGAAATTTCCTCTTTGCTCCTTTTACGTTTAGTTAGGGGACCCTGAATTCCGTCAGGTTCCCCGCATCTTTTGTTCGTCATTCAAAACGAACGGCAGGTATCCATCATGTTAGGAATCGATGATCCACAGATCTGGGTTGCATATGTGCTTGCCATCGGGTTCGCCCTGGGCTGCATGGTATACGGGCTGTTGAACTGGCACAACGGGGGGAGCGAGGATGGCCGTTGATACCCTCACCTTCGCCGCACTCACCACCGTCTACCTCCTGATCACCCTGGTCCTGGGCTACCTGGGGTACAGGCACACCCGGGAAGCGGAAGACTACATGGTCGCGGGCAGGAAGGTGCACCCCGCAGTGCTCGCCCTTTCCTACGGCGCGACGTTCATCAGCACCTCGGCGATCGTCGGCTTCGGCGGGGTCGCCGCACAGCTCGGCATGGGGGTGCTCTGGCTCACCGTGCTGAACATCGGCATCGGCATATTCATCGCCTTCGTCGTATTCGGAAAGAGGACGCGGGAGATCGGGCAGCGGCTGAAGGCGGTCACGTTCCCCGATCTCATGGGGAAGTGCTACAACTCCGCGTTCATGCAGTACGCGAGCGCGCTCGTCATCGTGGTGGCGATGCCGCTCTACACCGCTGCGATCCTCATCGGGGGGGCACGGTTCATCGAGGAGACGCTGAAAATCGATTACAACCTGGCCCTGGTGGGGTTCGCCGCCATCGTGGCCGTGTACGTGGTGATAGGCGGTCTGCTGGCCGTGATGTACACGGATGCGATGCAGGGGGCGATCATGCTCGTCGGCATGACCGTCCTGCTCGTCTTCACGTACGTCCTCCTCGGAGGCGTGACGGCGGCGCACACGGCTCTTACTGCCATGACCCCGCTCGTCCCCGAGGCGCTGGCCGCCGGCGGACACACCGGGTGGACCAGCATGCCCGCGTTCGGATCCCCGATCTGGCTGACGCTCGTCACCACCATCGTGCTCGGCGTCGGCATCGGCGTGCTCGCCCAGCCGCAGCTCGTGGTGCGGTTCATGACGGTGAAGGACACCCGCTCCCTCAACCGCGCCGTCTTCATCGGCGGACCCTTCATCCTGATGATGACCGGCGTCGCCTTCACCGTCGGGGCGCTGACAAACGTCTACTTCTACCGGCAGAACGGCATGATCGCCCTTGAGGTGGGCGGCGGGAACGTCGACAAGATCATTCCGGCCTTCATCAACGCCGCGATGCCGGACCTGTTCGTCGTGCTCTTCCTGCTCGCCCTGCTTGCCGCCGCCATGTCGACGCTCTCGTCGCTCTTCCACACCATGGGAACGGCGGTTGGCTACGACATCTGGACGCACACCCGGGACCGTAAACCCTCCCTCCGGGCGAGCCAGAAGGGGATCGTGCTGATGATCGTCGTCAGTATTCTCCTGGCCTACGTTATGCCGGGGAGCATCATCGCGCGGGCGACGGCGATGTTCATGGGCCTGTGTGCGGCGGCCTTCCTGCCGCCCTTCGCGATGGCGCTCTACAGCAGGAGCCCGTCTGCCCGGGCCGCCAAGGCGAGCCTGGCAGCCGGGGCGGCGGCATGGTTCCTCTGGGCGGCGTTCGTCCACAGGGCAATCAGCGCGGACTTTATCGTCGCGAAGGCGCTCTTCGGGGGTCCCCTTCCGCTCGGGATGCCCTGGCCGATGGTCGATCCCCTCGTGATCGCGCTTCCCGTATCCTTCACGGCTCTGCTGGCCGTGCTGCTCGCCGAGAGGCACCTGCTGCCTGCGGAGAGCAGCAGAGATGCGGGGGTGCTGTGAGACGATCCTCTTTTTATTTCTGGAGCGATGAACTCTCTCCATGGCACTGGAGACGGAGAGGTGTACGCCCCCGGACGGCAGCGTGCCCCCGCTGACACGGAAGGAGGTCCTGGCTCTCCTGCGGGAGGTGCCGGGCTGGGCGCTCCGGGACGGTTATCTTTTCCGTTCGTTTGCATTCCCGGATTTCCAGGAGGCCCTGCGGTTCGTGAAGGAGCTGGCGCTGCTCGCGCTGGAGGAGGGGCACTACCCGGACATCTCCGTGCGGCAGGGGCGGATCGTGGACGTCTCCTGGTACACCTACACCTGCGGGGGGCTGACACGGAACGACTTCATCCTGGCGGCAAAGATGAACCGGGAGATTCCCCGCTGACCCCTCTCATTCCGGAAGCCGGAATGCGCGGAGAATTCTGGAGCGGATGGTCTCTTTGGGGTATGCGCCGATGATCCGGTCCACCAGCTGCCCGCTGGAGAAGAGCATGATGGTGGGAATCGCCGAGATCCCGAAGCGGGTCGCGATGCGGGGATTCTCGTCCGTGTTGCACTTGCCGAAGGAGATCGTTCCGGCGAACTCCCGGGAGAGCTGCTCGATCGTCGGTCCGACCATCCGGCAGGGTCCGCACCATTCCGCCCAGAAGTCGACCACCAGGCGGGGGTGCTGGGAGAGCAACTGCTGGAACTGGGACTCCGTTACGATCATGACGCCGCCCTTCTCCCCCTTCTTCGCAAGAGACTTCTCCATCTCCTCCAGCCTCCTCCTCCTCAAAGATTCGAGTTCATCGTCCATGCTCAGATGTGTATTCCGCTCAGGTATTTATGAGTTGAGAGCAAAATTCGGGTCCCGCGGGCGGATGTGCGAAAGTTATATCTCTTCGCATTACAACATATCTAAGCCCAGAATAGAGCGAGGTGGGGTAGTCAGGATATCCCGACGGGCTCATAACCCGTAGATCGATGGTTCAAATCCATCCCTCGCTACTCTTTTCCAACGTTTTTCGCGAAGGCGGCCGCCGGCATGCTGCCGGGAAGAAGCGTCTTTCAGCGCTAGAACATCTCCAGCTCCACCTGGTAGCTGCCCCCCACGTAGTCGACGGCCCGCGGCGTGCAGCACTCGCCCCGGATGCAGAGCGGATACCGGCCGGTGAGGCAACCGGTGCAGAGATCCGCCTGGTCGATGCCGATCGCCCGGATCAGCGACTCCATGGAGATGTAGTGGAGCGTGGTGGCATGGATGCTCTGCCGCACCGCCTCGACGTCCTTGTCGCTCGCGATCAGCTCCTCCCGCGTGGGCATGTCCACGCCCAGGTAGCAGGGAGCCCGGATGGGCGGAGAGCCGATCCGCACGTGGACGCCGCGGGCTCCGGCATCCCGTATCATCCCCACGATCCGGCGGGACGTGGTCCCCCGCACGATGGAGTCGTCGACCAGAACGATGGATCGATCCCGGATGTGCTCCTTGATGGGGTTCAGCTTGATCCGCACTGCATTCTCCCGCTCCCGCTGGGAGGGTTTGATGAACGTGCGCCCCATGTACCGGTTCTTCATCAGGACCTCCAGGAATGGAACGCCCGCGCGGATCGCATACCCCACGGCGAGCGAGGTGCCGGAGTCCGGCACCGGAGAGACCATGTCCGCCTCGACGGGAGCCTCTTCCGCCAGCAACTCCCCGATTTTGCGCCGCACGTCGTAGACCAGCCTGCCCTCCATCTGGGAATCGGCGCGTGCGAAGTAGATGAACTCGAAGATGCAGAAGGCATGGTGGTTCGAGCGCGTGATCCGCTTGGTCTGGATCCCCTGTTCGCTGATGCGGATCAGCTCGCCGGGCATCACGTCCCGCAGGAGCGTGCCGCCAAGGGCATCCACCGCCACGCTCTCCGAAGCCACGATGTAGCCGTCGCCGAGCCGCCCGAGGCAGAGGGGTTTGATACCCAGCGGGTCGCGGAACGCGTACAGCACATCGTCCAGCATCATCACCACAGAATAGGACCCCTCCAGCTTCCGCATGCAGTGGACGATCGCATCCTCGATGCTGGACGAGCGGCGGTACTCGCGGGCGATGACGCTCGCGATCACCTCGGTGTCCGTGGTGGTCGAGAAGATCTCCCCCGCTTGCTCGAACTCCGCCCGCAGCTCCTGGGTGTTCACGAGGTTTCCGTTGTGGGCGATGGCGAAGAAATGGCCCTTGTACGTGAAGTTGAACGGCTGGGCGTTCTCGGGCAGGTTGGCACCTGTCGTGGGGTATCGGACGTGCCCCACCCCCACGTTCCCCCTCAGCTTCTTCAGGATCGCCTCGCTGAAGACCTCGGTGACGAGCCCCTGCCCCTTGTGCTTGTACAGCCGGATGCCGTCGGAGGTGGAGATGCCGGCACTCTCCTGGCCGCGGTGCTGGAGAGAGAAGAGAGCATAGTACAGGGGACCGGAAACCTCGCCAGCATCAGCGATGCCAACGATGCCGCACATGCTGAAAATATTTAGTGCGTTGGAACTTTAGGCTTTTTATTCGCCCAGCGGTAACCGCGCAACTTGGTGCTTCTGCCGAATCCGCAGGCAGAACAGGTTTTCTGGCGGACGTGGTAGGAGATGGATCCGCACCTCCGGCACGCGATGTGCACCCGTTTCTGCCTCTTTCCCATGGATGGTGTGCCTTTCGACATGGAATCTCCCTTACTCTATCAGTGGTGAAATGTAGATAACGTTGTCCCCGCGAACGATAAGGGTGCCGACTTTTACGATCGTGCCGCCGACCTCTTCTTCGGCCTTGTCCAGCACGAGGTTCATGTGGACGTCGTACCCCTGCAGTATTCCCCGGATCTCCCGGCCGCCCTTCAGCGAGACGATGACCGGCTGGCGGTTCAGAACCTGGCCCATGCCGGGCAACAGCAGGGCAACGGCAAGAACGATGTAGGGGTGCAGCGGCG
>FWPV01007188.1_pt1 | contig 20503 bp, 21 predicted proteins | sample 2228371 | NCBI WGS metagenome assembly FWPV01 (sample SAMEA103939776, study PRJEB20133) | metagenome | reverse complement strand
TAACCCCTTTCTTTGTTTTTTTAACCATTATGGTAATATTTTACATCATCACAAATCATTAAAGCAGAAGGAGTTTTACTATTTTCGAAGAATCTATGTCTATTACTGGGTATTCCTTAAAATTATTTTTAAAAGCAAAGAAAGTTGGTATAATTATTTTATGTTTTATGAATTTGAAATTGAGACAAAGAACCAAAAAGAAATAGTGGATATTACAAAGGAAGTATTGTCAATTGTTAAAAATTCAGGTATAAAAGAAGGAATAGTACATATCTTTGTGCCCCATGCAACTGCAGCATTAATTTTAAATGAATCAGCAGATCCAAATATAAAAAGGGATCTTTTAAATGTCTTAGAAAAAATAATACCTGAAGGGGCAAATTATTTACATGACAGAATTGATGAAAATGCTTCTGCTCACATAAGATCAGCAATAATTGGTTGTGATATTACTATGCCTTTGCATAAAGGAGAAGTATGCCTTGGAACTTGGCAAAGCATTATGTTTTGTGAATTTGATGGCCCAAGGAAAAGAAGAAAAATTGTAGTTAAAATTATATCAGGTTAAATTATTGGGTATTCCTTCTGGAAGATAAGCAATGAAAGGTTTAATATTTGCTTTTTTTAATCTTTCTTTTACAATAGGATAAAGAATAACATATTCTTCTTCAAAATTTTCAAGAATTTTCTTGGAAATTTTTCCCAAGACCTCTTTTAATTTTAAAATTTTTTCCTTTGGACTAAAAGAAAGCATAACAGCTAAATTGAATTTTAAATTTAATTGAGATAGGGCTTTTAAATTTTCTATTATTTTTTCAAAGTTTTCAGGGATTGCACCTGTAAGTTTTGAAAATTCTTCTCCACATGTTCCTTTTAAGGAAACTCTAATGTGTAATCTTTTAAATTTTTTTAAATCAATTAAATAATCTTTATCCAAAAGTGTACCATTTGTCTCTAAGATAAATAGATATCTTTCTCTTGATAAAATTTCAATCAAATTTAAAAGATGGTTTTTCCCTATGGTTGGTTCATTTCCACTTAATCTTAAAAGGTGGTAATTTTTTTTTATTGCACATTTTATCAATTCTTGGGCAACCTCTTCTGGAGTTTTAAAAATTCCAATTTTTTCAGGATTATCCCTTGGCTTTCCAGACCAACAAAAGAGACACTCTAAATTACATCCACAGCAATCAGCTGTGGAGATCCCTCCATACCAACTTCCACTTCTCCCTAATCTATAATACTTCCTTTTATTTTCCTTTATTACAATTTTTTCTATTTCAAATGCCCTTTCAAGGGCATCAAAGGGTCTCATAATTATATTTTAACATCAAAAAAAATCTTTTAAAAAGTGTATAATAAATTGAATAAAAAAATTAAAGGAGGTTTTTTATGGCAAAAGCTTATGTGAGAATTTGCGTAAATGTAGGAAAGGAAAAGGAGTTAAGAGACGAAATAAGGACATATCCAGAGGTAAAATCAGCAGATATAACAGCAGGGGAACAAGATATAATTGCTCTTGTAGAAGGAAAAAGTTATGAAGATATTTTGGAAACTGTTGTAAAAAAGATAAGAAAAAATCCAAATATAAAAGTTACTTGGACAAATTTTGTAGTAGAATAAAATTTTAAATTTTATTGTTTAAATTAAAATAAGAAATTTAGCCCAGCTAAATTTATAAGGAGCTAAAATGAAAAAATTATTATTTTATTTCTTAGTACCCATATTTTTATTTTCTCAAAATAATTTAGATAATTTAAAAAAACATATAAAATATTTAGCATCAGAAAAATTATCTGGAAGGATGACGGGAAGTGAAGGAGCAAAGGAAGCAGCCCAATATATCTCAAAAAATTTGGGAGAGGATTTCCATTCTTTCCAAAAATTTTCTTTTTTATCAGGAAATAAGTTGGGAAAGAATAACAGTTTAAAAATTACATATGAAGAAAAGACCATAAGTTTTAAAATAAATAAGGACTATGTTCCCTTGGTTTATTCTTCTTCTACAAAAATTGAAGGAGAAGGTGTCTTTTTGGGCTATGGAATTAGTGCAAGGGATGAAAATTATGATGATTATGAAAATATTGAAGTGGAAGGGAAAATTGTTTTGGTTTTAAGATTTAATCCCTATGGGAAAGATCCAGAAAGTCCTCTTTCCTATTACGATAGAATTCCAGATAAAATAATAACTGCAAGGGATAAGGGTGCAAAGGGTTTTATAATTTTTACGGGAATTGAAGAAGAAGAAGAAGAGTCCCTTTCTTTTAAAGAAAGTTCTGTAGGAACTGACTTGGGAATACCTGCATTGCAAATTTCTCAAAAAAGGGCAAGGGAAATTTTTAAAATGGCTGGGCTAAATTTAAAAGAAATTGAAGAAAAAATAATTAAAGAAAAGAAACCAAATTCTTTACCTTTACCAAATCTTAAAATTTCCATAGAAACAGAATTAATTCCAGAAAGGAAAACTTGTCAAAATGTAATTGGAATTTTAAAACCAAGAGATGAAAATTTTAACGGAAAGTATATCTTACTTGGTGCCCATTATGATCATATTGGATTGGGTGGGGAGACCTCCCGATGGGAAAAGAGATGGGGTAAAATCCATCCTGGGGCTGATGATAATGCTTCTGGTGTCTCCCTATTGATAGAGCTTTATAAAGCATTAAAAGAGAAAAAAGAAGAGTTAAGGTATGGATTGATTTTTGCTTTTTTTTCAGGGGAAGAACTTGGAATAATTGGCTCTAATTATTTTGTAAAAAATTCAATTGTTCCTTTAAAAGACATTTCTTTGATGCTAAATTTTGATATGGTTGGAAGGATGAAGGATAAAAAATTAATTTTGATTGGATTGGATACTTCACCTCAAGTAGAAGGAGAGATAGATAGTTTATCTAAGAATTATGATTTGAAAATAGTTAAAAGTTATGGGGGTTTTTCTCAAGGGGATAATAATGCTTTTTATAAAGAGGATATCCCTGTCTTAGGTTTTTTCACAGATGTTCACCCTGATTATCATATGCCTTCAGATACCTATGAAAAAATTAACTATAATGGAATGGAGGAAATATTAAAATTTGCAAAAGGATTTTTATTAAATACACAAAAGGTAGAAAAAATTGAATTTACTCCTTCAAAGGCAATTCCAGAAAAGGGTGGGAAAAGTGCTATGAAGGTTTATGTGGGAACAATTCCTTCCTTTGGAGATGAAGTGGAAGGTTATAAGATATCGGGAGTTCAACCTGGAAGTCCAGCTGAAAAGGGAGGGCTTAAAAAAGATGATATTATAATTAAGGTAAATGAAAGGGAAATAAAAAATATTTATGATTATATGTCTGCATTTAAAGGGAAAAGGGCAGGGGAGGAAGTGGAAATAATTTTTATAAGGAATTATAAAACAAAAAATACAAAAATAATCTTAGCCCCTGCAAAAGAAAAGGAAAAATAATTTGCTTTAAATCTTAAATTAAATTTCATTAAATCCTTTGCTCAAAGGAATAATTTGTTTTTTACTTTTTCAAATATTTTTATGCTATAATTAAGTCAAATTAAAGATAAGGAGGTCTTATGAAGTTTAAGTTATTTCTCCTAATTTTTTCCCTTGGAGCAATTTTGTATCCTGCTGGATTTGCCCTTTATGAACATAGTGCAAGGGCAACAGGGCTTGCAGGTGCCTATGCAGCAACAGCAGAAGATCCAGGTGCATTGTTTTATAACCCTGCAGGTATTGCTTTTCAAAAGTTTAGTTTTTATCTTGAAACAACTGTAATTGCTCCTTCTTCTAAGTTTTATGGAGCAAACCCTTATCCAGGAGAAGGGGTTTCTGAAAAGATGAAGTCCCAGTATTTTTTCCCTTCAAATTTTTCTTTGGTAGCACCATTGGGGAAAAATTTTACCTTTGGAATTGGAATGTTTAATCCCTTTGGACTTGGAACTGAGTGGGAAAATGCAGAAGAGTTTAGTGGAAGATATTTAGCAACAAAAGCAGATGTAAGGGGGTATAATTTTGCAACTGCTTTGGCATATAAATATAAAGATATTTTAGGAATTTCTATTGGACTGCATTACTTTATGGCTGATTTGGATTTAGAACAATATGTAGGTGCTGTAAATCCCTACACCCAGACATATACAAATATAGGACATGTGAGGATGGATGGGGGAAAAGATGGAAAGTTAGGGTATGATTTTGGTTTATTGTATAAGTTTAATGAAAAATGGCAAATGGGCTTTTCTTATCATAGCAAAGCAAAGGTTGCCTTTGATGGATATGCAAAGTTTAAACAAATTTATACGGGTTATCCCGATTTTGATGCAATGGTTTCTCAAGTATTTCCTGCAGGAAGACATCCAGTAAGGACATCAATTGAATTTCCCACCATGGCATTTATTGGAATTTCTACAATGATAATTGAAAATTTCCGTTTTGAATTAAATATTGGTTGGACTGAATGGTCAACTTATGATAAATTAGAAATTGAATTTAAGGATGATCCCTCTTTAAATTCTACCCATCATTCAAATTGGGAAGATGTATATAATTACCGCCTAGGAATAGAATATTTTTATAATGAAAAAATTTCCTTAAGAACTGGTTTTGTCTATGATGATTCACCTCAACCAAATAGTAATATGAATCCTATGCTTCCCGATGCTGATAGGATAGGTTTTTGTTTGGGTTTTGGTATGAAGGGAGAAAAGTTAAATTTTGACCTTGGATATATGTATTTATCTTTTAAAGAGCGATCCACAAAGGGTTTGCAACAAGAAGGTTTTAATGGAAGATATGAAAATAAAGCCAACCTTTTAGGTATGTCTTTAACTTATAAATTTTAGGAGGGTATATGAAAAAGATTTTTATTTTCCTTTTTTTAATTTTAATTACAACTTTTAGTTTTCCTCAAGTTCAAAAAGTTGTAGCAATTGGGGATAGTTTATTTGCTGGTTTTGTCTCTGGGGGTTTAATGGTGGATTATCAAAAAAATTCAATTCCTGCTTTGGTTGCAAAACAATTAAAAATTTCAGATTTTGAGCAGCCCTTGGTATCCTATCCTGGAATCCCTGCTCTTTTAGAATTAAAATCCTTAAGTCCTCTTTTAATTGCACCAATTTCTGAGGAAAAGGGTTTGCCAATGAATTTTACACTTCCAAGACCCTATGACAATTTAGCTGTACCTGGAGCAACCCTTTATGATTGTTTAAATAAAGAGGTTGATGAGGGAATGCATGGTTTAATTTTAAGGGGTTTGGGAACACAAGTGGAACAAGCAATTTCTTTAAATCCTGATTTAATTTTAATTTGGATTGGAAACAATGATGTCTTAGGTGCTGCTGTTTCGGGAACTGCAATTCCAGGGGTTACAATAACTCCAAAGGAGATCTTTGAAAATCTCTATACCCAACTCTTAGGTTTAATTAAAAGTAATACTTCAGCAAAAATAGTTTTGGCAAACATACCTGATGTAACATCAATCCCCTTTGTTACAACAATTCCCCCTTATATTATTAATCCTTCAACGGGTTTACCTGTATATGATCAAAATGGAAATTTAATCCCCTATTTAGGTCAATCAGATACAGGTTCTCCTTTTATAAGTTTGGATTCCTATGTTCTTTTAACAGCAAAACAATATATTTCTCAAGGTTATGGAATTCCCTCTGCCTTGGGAGGCAAGGGTGAACCCCTTCCTGATTTTACAGTTTTAACTCCCAATGAAACTGCAATAATAAAGGACTATTTAAATTATTTTAATAGTGTAATTTTTGAAAAGGGACAAAGTAATGGGATACCAGTCCTTGATATTTATAACCTTTTCAATAAAGTAAAAGAAGAAGGAATTTCTATTGCTGGTATGGATTTTACAGCTGATTTTTTAAGTGGGGGGTTGTTTAGTTATGATGGAGTCCATTTAAATTCCTTTGGTTATGCTTATGTAGCAAATGAGTTTATTGTAAAGTTAAACCAGTTTTATGGATTGAAAATTCCCTTAGTTGGGCTTGGCTCTTTTATTTTTGAAACTACCCCAGAAATCGCATATTTTTCTTCGGAAAACTTTTCTGTTGAAGGATGGGAAAAATGGATTTCCATTATAATTGGGAAGAATTTTTTGTGGGAGAGGAAGAAAATTCAATAAATTAATTTTTTTTATGAACCTTGGTTTTTCCTTTAAATAATTGGATTTTAAAGGAATAAAAGGGGTTTATATTAAATTGCACTTGACAAAGGGTATAAAAATATGTTAAAAAATCATATAGAATGAAATACTGCGAACTTTTTTTAATTCTATTTTATAGGTGGGGGGACAAATGTTAGGTATTTTTGGTAAAAAAAGTAAAAACATTGTGGGTTTGGATATAGGTTCGTCTTCTATAAAGGTCTTGGAGTTAAAGAAAAAAGGAGGAGAGTACTTTGCTGAAAAGATAGGTTTTTCTCCCCTTTTAAGTGAAGCAATAGTAGATGGAGCTATAATGGATGCTGCCCTTGTTGTGGAAACAATTTCTGGATTAATAACTCAACTTAATATAAAAAATCCTAATGTAGGAATTTCCATATCTGGTCATTCTGTAATTATTAAAAAAATCACAGTTCCTATTATGTCTGCAGAAGAACTTGCTGAATCTATTAAATGGGAAGCAGAGTCCTATGTACCTTTTAAAATAGAAGATGTAAATATAAGCTATCAACACTTAGGAGATGAACCTGATGGTCAAAATATGTCCCTTATTTTAGTTGCAGCAAAAAAGGATAAGGTAAATGATTACACAAATGTAGTAACTCAATGTGGGAAAGTTCCTATACTTGTAGATGTAGATGCTTTTGCTATGCAAAATTGTTTTGAAGCAGTTCAAGGCATTCCAGAAGGAGAAAAAATTGCGTTAATTAATATTGGGGCATCTGTTATGAACTTTAATGTATTGTCTGATGGACAATCGGTCTTTTGGAGGGATATAACTTTTGGTGGCAATCAATACAAAGAAGCAATAATGAAGGAACTTAATTTAAATGCTGAACAAGCAGAAGCCCTAAAAAAAGGAGAATCCGTTGCTGGTTATACCCTTGAACAAGCAATTCCCATTTGTAATTTTGTGACAGAAGAACTTTCTAATGAAATAAGGAAAACCCTTGATTTTTGTTGTAATTCTTTGCAACTGGATAAAATTGATAGAATTGTTCTTTCTGGTGGTTGTAGTAAAATTCCAAACTTACAAAGTATAATCCAGCAAAAATTTCAAGTTCCCGTAGAAATTTTAAACCCCTTTAGTTATATTAAGTACAATGAGTCCGTTTATGACCCTGCATGGGTTAATGATATAGGTCCTGCTATGGTAATTGCAGCAGGACTTGCAATAAGGGAAGTAGGAGATTAAAAATGATAAAAATAAATCTTTTACCAGAAGCAAAAGTAGCCCTTGCAAGAAAACCAACAATTATTCCTGCAGCTGTTCCTGCTGAAAATATAAATAATTACTTATTAATTGGGTTTTTAGTCCTTGGGCTTCTTGTAGGGGGTTATTTGTGGTTTTCTAAAAATTCAAAAAAGGCACAATTACAAGCAAAGGTTCAAGAGGCAGAGCAACAAAGAGATTCCTTAAAACAATTTATAGATCAAGTAAATGAATTTGAAAGAAAGAAACAAAACCTTGAAAAAAAATTGTCTTTAATTGAGGAATTAAGAGCAAATCAAGCAGGACCTGTTCATATTATGGATGAAATTGCTTCTCTTATTCCAGATTTGCTATGGCTTACAAGTATTGATTGGAAGGAAACAAAACTTGAAATTAAGGGAAATGTATTTAATCCTAATGCTGTAAGTGAGTTTTTACAGCGACTTGATGAATCCCCCTATTTTGACGAACCAACTTTAAAAGAAGTAAAAGAAGTAAAGGACTATTATAATTTTTCCTTAACTGTTGGTTTTACATATACTCCACAACAAAAAGCTGGGGAAGAGAAAAAAGGAGCTTAAAAGGAGGAATAGATGGCTTTGGACTTAAATTTAAAAGGCAAGCCCATATATTATGGATTAGCAATTGGAGGGGTTATTGCCATTGCAATAGTTGTAGTTGTTCTTTTAGTTCCTGTTAAAAAACTAAATGAAGAAATTGCAAGCTTAGATAAAAAATTAAAGGAACTTCAAGTAGAAATTGATAAAGGTAAACAAGCAAAGGAAAGATTAAATTCTTTAAAAGAAGAACTTGCAAAATTAGAAAAAAAACTTCAAGAGCTTTCCATAATGCTGCCTACAAAAAGGGAAACCCATATTATTTTAAAAAGGGTTAAAAGCTTAGCAGAAGAAGGGGATTTTAGTTTTACATCCTTTGTTCCAAGTGAAAAATTTAATGACAAAGAGTTTTATTATGAATGGCCCATATCCGTAACCCTGGAAGGAACTTACCATAATTTAGCCATCTTTTTTGATAAATTAAGAACCCTGCCAAGGATAATAAATGTTGCAGATATGAATATAAAGGGTGTGGAAAGGAAGGGCGTAAATACTACAATTTCCACAAAAATTATCTTACATAGTTATATTCAAAAGGAAGAAACGGAAGAAGTTAAAGAAAAGAAAACTTCAAAGGGAGGAAAGAAATGAAGGGGCTAATATTTTTATCATTTTTTCTCCTTTCTTCTTTTCTTTTTGCTCAAGAAGAAAGACAAGAAAAGGGCTTAACTCAGGAAAAAATTGAAGAATTGATTAAATCTGAAATGCAAATGGAAGGTTCAAAGGAATATTTTTATGACCCAAAGGGAAGGAGAGACCCTTTCCGTTCTCTCTTAAGGTTTGCCAAAGAGACACAGGAAGAATGTACAGAGGGAACTTTATGTCTCTATTGGGATGATATTACTTTAAAAGGGATTTGGAAAATAAAAGGAAATTATATTGCACAAATATTATCTAAGCAAAACGATGTTTTTTTAGTAAAAGAAGGGGATTTATTAGCAGATGGTCAAATCCTTAAAATATCAATTAATTGTATATTTTATAGACAAAAGGTTAATGACCCAACAAAAATAAATCCTTTTCAAGATGTAGAAAAATGTTTAGAAAAGGAAGAAACAAAATAAAAGGGAGGATAGGATATGAAGGTTAAATATCTTTTTTTAATTTTCTTCTTTCTAATTTTTTCCTTGTATTCTTATGGGGAAACAAAGTTTTTGAAAGAAATTAAAGTTGAGGAAGGGGCTAAGGATTTAGCATTGGTTTTATCTTCGGATTTTGAGTTAAATTATACCCTTTATCTTGATGAAAACAATATATGGATATTAGAGCTTCCTCAAATTTATCCATCACCACAAATACCAGGAGAAATTAAATCTGTAAAGCTACTGGATCCCATAAAAATAAAGATTTTAAATGAAAACACAGTTATATATATTCCTAATGATACTGAAAATGAGCCAGTGATTTTAAAGACAGAAAAGGGTTTAAAAGTTATCATAAGTGGTTCTAATCAAAAAACCTTAAACAAGGTAGATATTCAGTTTGAAAATGATAAGCCCGTTGTATATATTTCTGGAAACAATTTACCAAAGCCCCAGTTAAATTACTTAAAAGATCCAGATAGATTTGTTTTAGATTTTCCAGAGACCTTAAATCTTTATAAAAGCTCAAATATCTTTGTAAATCAACCAGAACTTTCTAAGTTAAAAATCTCTCAATACAAGACAGCTCCTAAACCCATTGCAAGGGTTGTCCTTTTTTCTCCTCTTAAAGATAATTTTGTAATAGAACAGGCAAAAGATGGATGGAAAATAGCTTTAAAAGAAGAAGATATGATAAGGGAAGCTTCTCCTATTCCTCAATTTGATGAAAAGGTTTCCACCCTTTATGAACCAAAACAAATTGTTCCAGAAAAGGTGAAATATACAGGAGATTTAATAGACCTTGCTTTAAAAGAAGCACCTCTTGCTGATGTTTTAGATACTTTTGCTACATTAACAGGTTTAAATTTTATTTTAGATCCTGGGATTAATCCCAAGGTAACACTAAGGTTACAACAAGTTCCTTGGGACCAAGCCCTTGAATTGATATTAAAAATTAATAATTTAGGATATGTCTTAGAAAACAATGTTATGAGAATATCTACAAATCAAAGGTTGGCTCAAGAAGCTCAACAAAAAAGACAATTGCAAAAAGAAGAGGACTTGAATTTACCTTTACAAACAGTTATAAAGAGATTATCCTTTGCAAGAGCTGATGAAATTAGGGATAAAGTAAAGAAGGTTATGAGTGAAAGGGGAGATTTATTTATAGATGAAAGAACTAATACATTAATTATGTGGGATACGGAAAAATATATGCCAAGGGTATTGAATTTAATTAAAGAGTTGGATATTGCCCCTCGTCAAGTTTTAATAGAAGCAAGGATTGTAGAGACAACAAAAAACTTTACTCAACAAATAGGAATTGCTTGGGGTTTTACAGGAGTTGCTGATACGGTTTATGGAAATCCCACAGGGCTTAAGTTTCCTTATACCTATAACATTGGTGGGGATGTATCATTACCACAAGGTAAGACAATCTTAGATGCTACTTTTGGAAACATTTTAGGTTCCTTTAATTTGGATTTAGCTTTAACAGCTGCAGAATCAGAAGGGCTTGTAAAAATTATCTCTTCACCAAGGGTTATCACACAAGATAATTTACCTGCAAAGATTCAAAGTGGTGTTCAAATACCAGTCCAAACAACTGCAAATAATACATATACTGTTACTTATATTGATGCAACTTTAATGTTACAAGTAACTCCTCAAATAACAGAAGCGGGAACAATTTCAATGCAAGTTGATGTAAAGAAAAGAGAACCCTTAACAGCTCTTCAAGTTACAGGTGGTACAAATGCACCCCTTTCCACAAGGGAAGCCCAGACAAGAGTTATGGTTAAAGATGGAGGGACTACGGTTATCGGGGGAATTTATCAAATTACAGATAATAAAGCTCAAAATAGAATTCCCTTTTTGCACAAAATTCCTTTCTTGGGGAACATTTTTAAAGATAAAAACATTTCAAAGAGACATGATGAGCTTTTAATATTTTTGACTCCGAGAATTGTACCAAGTCAATAGGAGGTATATATGAAAAGATTTTTATTTTTATTCTTATTTTTATTATTATTAATTCCCAGTTGCACAGATCAAGAAAAGACCAGGTGTCCTGTTTATATTGAAGTTGAAGCAAAGGACTATGAAAATTATATGGTTGATATAAGCTTAGGTATTCCCCCAACTATGAAAACAGTAAACTTGTATAGCAGAGCCAAAAATCCCTATGCAGATCTTAGTTCATTAAGTGATGTGGAAATACATAAAATTGTAAGTGTTTGGAAAAGGACAGATGGGGGAACAGTAAATCCTCGAACCTTTACTCAAACTTGGACAACTTTACTTCCAGCAGGTGGCAGAGTAACGCTTAATGGATTAAATTTAATGTCAGCAGAGCAATTGTATGAGATGCCTTTTACACAACTTCTGCCAGAAAATGGAGGAGTTGACAGGGAAACGGGAAATAAAGTAATAATTGTTGATGCAGAAACAAAATTTTATGGAAAAACAGTCCAAGGTTGTGATATCGAATCAGAACCAATGTATACAACCTTTGAATTTTATTATGGTGGCGGAGGTGCCAAATGAAGAAATTTTTTATTTTATTTTTTCCGTTTTTTTTAATTATTTTATCTTGCACAGAAAAACCAGAACCCCCAAAAGAAGAACCCCAATCAAATTATTCTATAGAATTGACTCCAACTTCGGGAACTGCTTATATTACAACAGATACCCTTTTAACATCTGATGAAGTAATTGAACTGGAAGTAACAGTTAAAAAGGATGGGATGCTTTATACGGGAAGTGGTGTTCAAGTAAATTTTAAAACCCAAGGAGCTTATTTTGCAGAAACAGGAATAAATGAATACCTTTCAGTTGCTACTCAAGGAAAATCAAAAGCAACTCTTTTTTCTTTAGATGTTGGGGTTTTTGAGGTTATTGCATCTCTTAAAGCTTCTGATAAAAATGTAGGAGTTTCTAAAAGTGGAAAATATACTTTTGTTATAAATCCTGACTTAAAAGTTACAGGAATTTCCAATACAACGGGAAGTGCTGCGGGAGGAGAAGAAGTTACAATTTATGGAAATGGTTTTGTTTTCCCCTTAGAGGTTTATTTTGGAGATCAAAAGGCAACATACATTTCCAACACTTATAATGAAATAACAGTCCAAACCCCACCCCACTTTGCTTCTTGTTGCAATTGTAATGATGTAGTTGATGTAAAGGTTACAATATATCCAAACGAACCAACAGAAAAATCAGAGGTCTTAAAAAATATTTATACATATATTTTTGAGCCCATATCTCCAAAAATAACTGCAATTGATCCAAACCATGGAAAAAACGATGGGGGGGATCCTGTATCAATTTATGGGGAAGGGTTTTATTGTAAGGAAAATGTTTTAGTATATTTTGGTAGTATTCCAGCAAAAGTTATTGAATGTACATCAAGTAAAATAATTGTAGAAACTCCTCCTGCTTATGATGTGGGTGTGACAAATTGTAGTCAAGCAGTGGACATTAGAGTTTTAAATGTTTGTGGAGGCCTTTCTAATACCCTTTCAGATGCTTTTAAATATGGTCCTGATATAAAAATTACAGCCCTTTCCCAAAGTGCTGGATTTTCCATTGGTGGAGACAAGGTGACTATCCTTGGTCAAGGTTTTAGTTCTCCAGTAGCTGTTTCCTTTGCTGGGGTAGCTGCACAGGTAATATCTGTTTCGAATAATGAAATTTTAGCAGCAACAGGGGCTTATTATGAGCCAAGATGTGAAAATCATTCAGGGGATGTTGTAGTAACAGATGTAGATTGTGGGATTTCAGCAATTTGTAAGGATTGCTGGACATATATAACTCCTCCGCTTAGAATAAATTATATAACTCCAATAAGTGGAAATTATCCTGGTACAATTGACATTTATGGCGATGGTTTTTTTACACCCTTAGAGATATCATTTGGTACATCCAATGCCTTGGGCTATGGAAATGTTACTTTAAATACAATTGAAGATGTTTTAATTCCTCCCTTTTCTGGAAGTTATGCTACTGAAAGTTGCACAGATGCTAATGGATGTGCTGGACAAAGGTATATAAATACAGGAGTTGAATTAAGTGTGTCAAGTGTTTCTACTGGTTGTAGTTCTAGGTTCCAATATTTTTATTATATTCCTCCAGATACAACTTGCAGAGCACCTGCTCCTACTTGTAGCATATCTTCTGATGTTTCTGGATGTGTGATAACTTATACTGCAGAATCTATATGTGGAGCCACATATACTTGGAGTAGTTCTGAAGGTTCTTGTACTACACCAACTCCTAATACATATCAATGCACTTACACTACCTCTGGGACAAAGGGTGTTTCAGTTACTGTACAAAATACAGGTGGAAGTGTAAGTTGTAGTGGTTCAGGGACAATACCAGCAGGTGCAAACCCTGCTTGTCCATAGAGAAAATTTAAAGATTTTGAACCAAACAAAAGAACCTTTAAAAGAGCAAAATGAAAGAGCTCCTTCTCAAAGGTTTTTTTTAGAAGAAGCAGAGAAATTTAGAAAAGAAAACAGGTTGGAAGATGCAATGAATATATTAAAAGAAGGATTGGAAAAATTCCCCCAATATCTCCCCTTAAAAGTTTCCTTAGGAAAATTATACTTAGAGACAAAAAACTGGGATAAGTCCATTGAAATTTTTAATGAAGTTATTCAAAGGGATAAAGAAAATACTATTGCTATAAGATCTTTAGCAGTTGCTTATGAAGAAAAAGGAGATTTTGTAGAAGCAATTAAAAAATATAAATTTTTAAGGGTATTTTTTCCCCAAGATGAAGATTTACAAAATAAAATTAAAGAATTAGAATTAATATTAAATCCTCCAATTACAAAAAAGGAATTAAAGATACAAAAATTCAAGAATTTTTTAAAAAAAATTAATAAGGGGAATTTATGAATTTTCAAGAAAAATTAAAAAATACTCTTCAAAAAATTCCTGGTTGTTTATCTTTATCTTTAATAGGAATAGATGGTATTCCAATTGAGACAGCAGGAAATGGTGGTTTGGATATTGAAACTCTTTCTGCTGAACTTACTACATTTATTAGAAACTTAAGTGTTACAAATTCAGAGTTAAAGATTGGGAAACTTCAACAACTTGCCCTTATATGTGAAGACCATACCCATATCTTAGCTTCAATTACAAAGGAATATTACCTCTTTTGTGTATTACAAAAAAGAAGTTATTTTGGAAAAGCAAGATATGAACTTTATAAGTTATCCTTAGAAATGAAGGAGGAATTTGTTTGAAATTTGAAGAAATTTGTGCTTTAATTGAACTTGTATCAAAAAAAGGGCTATCCCTTTTGGAAATTGAAAGAGAAGGTTTAAAGATAAAGATTGAAAATAATTTTTCAAAAATCCAAACAACACAGCCAACCCAAATCCAGCCTCCACAAGTAATAGTTCCAGAACAAAAGGAAGAAAAGGAAGAAAAGGGTTTACATATTATTTATTCTCCTATGATAGGGACTTTTTATAGAGCTCCTTCTCCCCATGCAGAACCCTTTGTAAAAGTTGGTGATAAGGTTAAAAAAGGGCAAGTTTTGTGCATAATTGAGGCAATGAAATTGATGAATGAAATTGAATCAGATGTGGATGGAGAAATTGTGGAAATATATGTTCAAAATGCCCAAACAGTAGAATTTGGGGCAAAACTTTTTGGGATAAAGGCATTTTAAAATTGTTTAAAAAAGTATTAGTTGCTAATAGAGGAGAAATTGCCATAAGGGTAATAAATGCCTTAAAAGAACTTGGCTTAAAAAGTATAGCAATATATTCAGAAGCAGATAAGGACTCTCTTCATGTAAAGATGGCAGATGAAGCTGTTTGTATAGGTCCTGCCCATCCCCTTCAAAGTTATTTAAATATTACTGCAATTTTATCAGCAGCAGAGGTGACAGGTGCAGAAGCAATTCATCCTGGATATGGATTTTTAGCAGAAAATCCAAAGTTTTCAGAAATATGTCAAGAATGTGGAATTACCTTTATTGGACCTGATGCAAAGATGATGGAAAAACTTGGGGATAAAATTTCTGCAAGGAAAATTGCTCAAGAAAGCAGTGTTCCAATCTTACAAGGAACCTTAGAACCCATCTCTGATTTAAAGGAAGCAATAAAAATTGCAAAAAAAATAAAATTTCCCGTCATTTTAAAAGCAGCAGCAGGTGGGGGAGGTAGGGGGATGAGAATAGTTACTTCTGAAAACGATTTTGAAAATATTTTTCTTTCTGCTTCAATGGAAGCTGAAAAGGCTTTTGGTGATGGGCGACTTTATTTAGAAAAATACTTAGAAGAACCAAGACATATTGAAATTCAAATTTTAGCAGACAAACATAAAAATATAATTTATTTTCCAGAAAGGGATTGTTCAATTCAAAGGAGGCACCAAAAGTTAATTGAGGAGACCCCTTCTCCTGCTGTAAATTCATCTTTGAGAAAAAAAATTGGAGAAAGTGCTCAAAGGTTGATAAAAAAAGCTGGCTATGTGGGAGCTGCAACAGTTGAATTTTTATTAGATGAAGAGGGAAATTTTTATTTTATGGAAGTAAACACCAGGATCCAGGTGGAACATACAATCACAGAAGCCATAACCTTTGTGGATTTAGTTAAAACCCAAATTTTAATTGCTCAAGGTGAAAACATTGAATATATTAGAAAAAAGATGGATTTCAAGGGGCATTCAATAGAGTTTAGAATAAATGCAGAAGATCCCCAAAAATTTACCCCTTCAGTAGGTAAAATTGAAACTTTAAAGATGCCCTGTGGAATTGGAGTAAGGGTTGATACCCATATTTATCAGGGTTACCAAATTCCTCCCTTTTATGATTCTTTATTAGCAAAATTAATTGTATGGGGTGAAGATAGAAAGGAAGCCCTTGCAAGGAGCAGGAGAGCTTTAGAGTCCTTTATAATAGAAGGAGTTAAAACAACAATACCCCTTTATTTAAAAATATTGGAGGATGAATCTTTTATAAATGGTGCTTTTTCAACAAGATTTTTGGAAAGACATACCTTTTTTTAAATTATATCCCTTGATTGAACTTAAAAAACTTGAAAAAATCCCAGAGATTTTTAATAAAGGTATAGAATGGATTCAAATTAGAGAAAAGGAAGAAAAATTATCTGAAAGGTTAAAAGATTTGGAAGAAATGGTTAAAATTGCAAAGGAAAAAAAGGGAAAGATAATAGTAAATGATGAAGTTGAAATTGCAAAGAAGATAAAAGCACAAGGTGTCCATTTGGGGCAAGGGGATTTTCCCCCTATGGAAGCAAGAAAGATTTTAGGAAAAGATGTAATAATTGGATTATCTTGCTATTGGGAATGGGAGATAGAGGAAGCATTGGAAAATGAATTTTTGGATTATATTGCAATAGGACCAATTTTTAGTACTCCTTTTAAAGATAAGAAGCCCTTAGGTTTAGATTTTTTAAAAAAATATTTAAATAGGGGAAAACCAATTGTAGCCATTGGGGGAATTGATGAAAGTAATATAAAAGATGTTTTAAATTGTGGTGTCTTTAAAGTTGCCTTTATAAGATTTCTTGATAAAATTATTTTATGAAAAGGGATTTGCCTAAGAGAATTTTTCTTGTGGGTTTTATTGGAGCTGGTAAGACAACCATAGGCATAAATTTAAGCAAAAAAATTAATTATAAATTTATAGATACAGATAGGGAAGTTGAAAAATTAGATGGTTTGCCTTTGAAAGAAATTCTTCAAAAAAAAGGGGAAGAACATTTTAGGTCCTTAGAATATAATCTTTTAAAAAATTTAGATAGGGAAGAAAATATTATAGTATCCACAAGTGCAGGGGCTGGAGCTTCTAAGGAAATCATGGATTTTTTAAAAAGGATTGGTTTTGTCATATTTTTAAACACTCCTTGGGATATTATTGTGAAAAGAATTGAAGAAAAAAGGGATATTTTACCTTCTCAAATGAAAATTGAAGATTTGTATCCCATATACTTTTTAAGGTTTCAATTTTATAAAAAAGCCCATCTTGTGATAAACTTTAATGAAAAGGAAACCTTAGAAGAGTTTATAAATAGGGTAGAAAGGAATATTGTAGAGTATTTTTATGAGGTATCTTATAATTTCTGATATACATGGAAACCTTGAAGCATTAGAAGCTTTATTTAAAGCAGTTGAAAAGAAAAGGTACCAAAATATTTTGGTATTAGGGGATTTGGTTGGATATGGGGGAAATCCAAATGAAGTTATTGAAAAAATTAAAGGAAATAAAAAGGTTTTAAAGATGGTAAGGGGAAACCATGATAGGGTTGCCATAACAGAAGGTGGGGAAAATGCTTTTAATTTGCCTGCAATGGCTGCAATTTTATGGACAAGAAAAAATTTAAAGGAAGAAAATTTAGAGTTTTTAAAAAAAATGGATTTGGGTCCTGTAAAAGTAGAAAACTTTTTAATATGCCATGGTTCTCCTCAAGATGAAGATTTATATATTTTAAGTGAATATGAGGCATATGAAAGTTTCATAAATACTAAGGAAAAAATAATATTTTTTGGACATAGCCATATCCCTTGCATATTTACTTTTGAAAAAAATCAAATTTTTGGATTCCATTTAAAGGCAGATTATACTCATATAAAACTTAAAAAAAATGTAAGATATTTAATAAATCCTGGTTCCATAGGACAACCGAGGGATGGAAATCCAAAGGCATCCTATTTGATTTATGATTCAAAACAAAATTCTATAACTCATTTTAGAATTTCCTATGATATAAAGGGTGCCCAAAAAAAGATTATGGAACAGGGGTTACCTATTCACTTGGCAGCTCGATTGGAAAGGGGTTATTAATGGCAAAGGTTCTTATAACTTTCCCAATTTTTTCTAATTATTTAGAAAGATTAAAAAAGAAACATTATGTAGAAATTTTAAAGGAATCAAAACCCTTGGGGGAGGAATATTTTTTAAAAAAAGTGGAAGATTACGATGCCTTAATAATTCTTTTATCTCAAGTAATAACAAAAAAAGTTATGGATAAGGGAAAAAAATTAAAAATTATTTCAAATTATGCAGTTGGTTATAACAACATTGATGTGGATTATGCAATGAAAAAAGGAATAATTGTTACAAATACTCCCGATGTTTTAACTGAAGCTACAGCCAATTTAACTTGGGCTTTAATTTTATCTTTAACAAGAAAGATTGTTGAAGGGGATAGATTTGTAAGGAGGGGGAAATTTGAAGGTTGGAAACCAGACCTTTTCTTAGGAATAGATTTAAAGGGAAAAACCCTAGGAATCTTAGGTATGGGAAGGATTGGAAAATCTGTTGCAAAAAAGGCAGGTGTCTTTGGAATGAAGGTAATTTATTGGGATAAGGAAAAGAAAAAAATAGGAAGAAATTTTAGATTCTTGGAATTAGAAGAATTGTTAAAAATTTCTGATATTATCAGTTTACATTTGCCCCTAAATGAAGAGACATACTATTTATTAAATGAAGAAAGGTTAAAACTGTTAAAGAAAGATTGTTTTATTATTAATACTTCAAGGGGTGAGATAATTGAAGAAAAAGCATTATTAAAGGCATTAAAGGAAAATAAAATAAGGGGCGCAGGGTTAGATGTTTTTGAAGGGGAGCCAAAGATAAATAGGGAATTTTTCAAACTTAAAAATGTTGTTCTAACTCCCCATATTGGCTCTGCTACAATTGAAACGAGAACAAAAATGGCAGATCTTGCAATTTTAAATGTGATAAATGTTTTAGAAGGCAGGAAACCCTTAACCCCAATTTACCCCTTGAAATGATGATAAACTTATGATATTATAATTTGAAAATTTTAAAAAGGAGGCTTTTTTATGAAGTATTTTAAAGTATTTTTTCTCTTTCTCTTATTAAGTGGTATGCTTCTTGCCACAAACCCAGCAAAAGAATTGTTCATTCCTGCAGGAGCAAGGGCAATTGGTGCCTTTGGTACTTATTGGAAAACGGATTTAAGGATTTACAACACCTCTTCTTCTGTTGCAAATGTAACAATTTATTATCTTCCCCGTTCTGTCTTTGCAAGCCATGCTGCATCTACACAAATTACATTAAATCCAAATGAAGTAAGGGTTTTGGAAAATGTTTTGGAAAACACCTTTGGAATATCAGACAATACAGCTGGTGGTTTTCGTTTGGTTTCAGATCAAAACATTGTAGCAGAATCCAGAACTTGGACACCTGGGGAAACGGGGACTTATGGACAAAGGATTGCTGGAATTCCAAAGGATCATGAAATTAGAGCAGGGGAAGTATCAAATGTTTTATACATTGACAACACAGCTGATTTTAGAACAAACCTTGGAATGATTGAGACCTCTGGGAATGGTTCAACAATTGCATTACATTTGTATGATGGAAATGGAGGACACATTGGGCAACAAGAGGTTACCTTAAATCCCTATGAAGCAAAACAAATTGATGGGATATTGGCATCTTTTGATGTATCTTCTGGTTCAAATTACAGAGTTGCTTTTGAAGTTGTCTCTGGTTCTGCAATACCCTATGCATCCCAAGTTGACAATGCATCTGGCGACCCAATTTACATTGATGGGTCTGTTGCAAGGTGTGAGGGGGGAAATGGTGGTGGAAATGGGACTTGTGGAAATGGAAAATATTTTGGATACTATATACAAAAAAATAATGGTGACTGGGAAGGTTATATAAATGCTCCTTTTAATATTACAGTTGAAAATTGGAGTATTACTTGGTGGAATGAAAATGACCAATCAATTGTTTATATAACACCCGCATATTATGTAATTATGCTTGGATATGGTGGACAATTTGAAACCCCAGTTTCAATTCAAGATGGAGTACCTTTCACAATTCAATGGTCTCATGAGTATATTGATGACAATAACAAAAAAGTTTTAACGGCTGATTTTTCAGTAGAAGGTACTTTAAATTGTAATTATGTAACTGGTTCAATGAATGCTACAGTAAAAGCTCTTGATCCAAAATATAAGGACTTCCAAGGAAAATTTTATTGGGATTTTGAAGGTGGAATGCAATAGTTAATTTTATTTAGAGGAAAGCCCCCTTTTTAAGGGGGCTTTTTTATTTTATATTCTTAATTTTTTTTAAATCAAAATAATTTTCTATCTTTAAATCTTTATGTGATTTTAAGATTATTTTTTTATTTTTGTATTCAAATAAAATGCCTTTGAAACTTTCTTTTAATTCTCCAATTTTTTCAACTTTTAAAATCCTTATCCCTTCTGCAATTTCTTTTTCCTTTATTTCAATTTCTTTTTTAAAGGATATATCCAGTATTTCTTCTAAACTTTCCATTCCTACAGGTATAGAATCATACCCCTTAGTTATGGGATGGGGATTAAAGCCAAAGGAAAAAGATAGGGGATATTTTTTTGATAAAAGATAATTTAAAATAAAATTTATAT
>FWPV01007185.1_pt1 | contig 20504 bp, 14 predicted proteins | sample 2228371 | NCBI WGS metagenome assembly FWPV01 (sample SAMEA103939776, study PRJEB20133) | metagenome | reverse complement strand
GGTTCCCTGAAGACCATCGACTGTTCTTGTCCAGCCAGGTAGTGCCTCCCTGCAGGTGAGTCCCGGATGTCCGCTTACTGCTTCAAGAAAGGTAAGTCCTTCAAATAATCGTATCAGAGTGAGCTCTAGGGGCCTTCCGCCCATGGCCTTGTACGCCTGGTAGGTGACAAACGCAGCATGTCCTATAGGATTGTTGTCATTAGGTCCTGGGATCACTTCAAAATGGTTGCCCTCTCGGGCAACTGCTGTCAGTCCAAAACTTGTGGCAGCCACTACGTCATCAGCCATGGCAAAACGGTTGTATGCAGTAAGGATCCGCTCGAGCCTTTCTCGATAAAAGAGCCGGAAGCCTGCAGCACGGGCCTCAAGGTTTTGCGGGAGACCTTTGTCGTCAGGAAGTGAACTAGTGCCAGGCTGGCTTGTATCTCCACCATTGCTGCACGCAATAGCAAGACCCACGAGGACTCCAATGATTACGGCCATTCGCAAGGACGTCATGATCTGCTCGCTCTGGACTATGCTGACCTTGCTTGATCACCCGAGGCGATCCGCGTCCACCGTAACGTGACGGATTCAAGGCGTTACGCAGCACTCATCTCTGGCGGCAAACTATAGCATGGCTATTGCCCGAGAAGGCCCTTCTTCAGATCGAGATTGATCGTGGGCTTCTCGCAGAGCCATATGCCGAACAATGCCTTTTTGAAATCCAACCCTGGGACCGTTGTCACAAGGGTGCCGTTCTTGTAGGACTGGACCCCTATACCTGGAAGATAGACAAGATCGTACACATCGCCTTTCTTGATATTGTCTTTGAACACAGAGATAAAGGTGTCGATCTTGTCCTTAAGTGGAGCGATATTCCCACCTGTCGAGGCCTCGAATCCTTCCAGAGTCGACGCAGCCATCTTTTCGCTGGTAACTATGCCAGAGATAATATGCAGCCGAATCGCCATGGGCTCATCGTCTGCAATAATCTTTACCGGATCATGACACTTTTCCTTAAGGTACAGGCCCCCCACGTACACATCCACCAGGTATTTCTTGCGGACCCCTGCACCATTGAGGACAAGCGTATCGTCGCCAGCATTGAGGGTATCGGGCATTTCTATACCCTTTATCTCCTTGGTGCCTGCTTCACATATGAAAAAGAGAAGTATCAGTATCGCAACACAGAGTTGCTTTATCATGTCTTTGTCCTCCCCGTGAGTCTTAAGATAAGGCACTACCACGACCGATGAGGCCGCGCTCTTAGCATCAAGCGCATCGATCGAACACACCGTGCTGCTATCGTGTCCGGCACACCTCACGCTAACGTATGAGACAGATGGCTGTCAACAGGAAGGCATAACGCGTGTTGATGATCAGATTTCCTCAGCAACTGTGTCACCATCATATGGCTTCAGGGGGAAGCCATCTGTGGTCCCGATACCATTTGAGTGTTTGGGTCATGCCCGCTATTGTATCGGGGTAGGTTAATCTGAAGCCGATCGCCTGTAGCTTGGACGTATCGAGCACAAAATCCCCTTTCATATACATCAGATAATCACGGTCGATCCTTGGCATAAGCACAGGCTCTAAATGAAGCTCGTCTGCAATTTCTCTCCATCGCTTGCCGCACCGTGCGTTGAGGCGCTGGAAGGATGATGCTGGAAGACCAAGTGCAAGCAGGAAAAACGGCCAACACAGACGGGTCGCATAGGGGATACGGAACGGCACCGTAATCCCCATCTGCCTGGCAGCAAACGCAAGAAGATCTCCTTGCGAAAGCGGGGTATCATCACCAACGTTATATGCCTCTCCGTGGCCTGGCGAAGACTTCAACATGAGGAGCACAGCCTGGGCAACATCTTCCACGTGCACGTGGTGCATACGAGGGCCACCTTTGATGATCGGCAGTATCCGCACCCCTTTTAGCCTGAGAAGCGCCAAGTAGGCAAAAAAGCCAGCCTGACCGTAACGACTTCTCGGGCCGTACATGCCAGCAGGGCGCAGAATGACAACAGGAAGATTGTGTCGCCTATGGTAGGCCATAACCACATCTTCGGCCTCTTTCTTTGTCAAGCCGTAATTCGTGTCAGGCAGCAGCGGATGGTTCTCACCCACTGGTACTGTCTGGGGGGTGCCGTACACAGTAATGCTAGAAATATGGATGAGTTTGCCGATCCCTGTCTGTATGCAGGCCTCACATATGTTCCGGGTTGTTTCAACGTTTGCCTTGCGGAGCACATCGAGCGGCAAAGAATAGTCGAATACCCCTGCAATGTGCACTGCACTGCTCACTCCGGCTAAAAGCTCTTTGACCCTCTCAACATCAAGAAGATCACATGGTACGACCTCAGCACCCGCTGCCCTAGCCAGCTCGAGATGTGATGAGGGCAGATCAGTTGCTCGAACTCTCCATCCTTGGTCCCGTAGCTTTTTGACCACATGGGAGCCAAGAAACCCACCTGCACCATCTACCAGTACTACCTCTTTGCTCACCGGTGCATATGTCGCTGAATGCGCCATACATCTACCCTGTTGTCCTACAAGCCAATGTGCGCCGAATCAGTCTGTTGGTTTGACTCCTTGAATGACTCTTCCTGGCTACTACCCTTCGCTACTAGAATACGATCCACCTCTTTTTTTTCTTGACATCATATTATCGTATATTCTAAATTTCCTACGCCCTTGAAGCATCTCCCTTGATTCAGCAGCCGTGGCCGCTTACGCAGCGTGGCAGGCTCTCAGACATCGCAAGATCACCCTCGCTGGAATGGGTAGCCACGCTGGGAGGCAAACTCACGTACGAGCACATAAGGTGTATCTCTCACAATTCTACGCCAAGACGTTACTGCATCCAGGCCGCTAACTACGTAGGCCTACGTAGCAAATGACCGGCGTGTGTGTCAACGCACTACATTCAGACACGCTTCAGGCACATCTGCACTCGCAGTGGCTCGCTGGCCTCACGGCAGTACACAATTCCCTGCCTCTGAAACCCTTTCATACATGTCCTCGAGCTACCTTTGCCGTTGTCGTTTGCCTTTGCCTTGCTTCCTGCTTCTTTTATCCTGCAGATCTTTGTGCACAGACACCGCTTCCTTTTGACGAACTAGGGGCTGGCCCACGGGCAACGGCAATGGGCCAGGCATTTACCGCCCTAGCAGATGATACTTCAGCGGCCTATTACAATCCGGCAGGCCTTGCGCAGGTGCAGTCACCCCTGTGTATCACTTTAGGCTACCAATATGCTAAGCCACGCATACGGGTGCGATTCGATAAGGAGCCGGTACAGAATCCGCTCCTGGGTAAGACGAGAACCAACCAGGTCGAGGATTTCTCGACCAAGGCCTTGTACTTCGGCTACTCGTGCAACTTCGGCCAGGTCTCTGCCTTTAAAGGCTCTTCGATCGCTGAAAGGATCGGGATCGGTATTGCGCTTTTCACCAATCTTCCAGAGGTAAACCAGTTCGACAATCCCCAACGACCGCAGGACCCGTACGTATTCAAGTACAACGAACGCTGGTCCCTCATCTCCTTGGCCATATCTTGTGCAGTAACGTGCGCGCCGTGGCTTTCCGTCGGCGGTGGGGTGCTGCCTAGGGTGGACTCTCTTCAGGAAAGTACAGGCAGTTGGCTTGACCTCTCTGGATCTGCCGATCCACGGGACATCGCAAAGGGGATGAGAATGAATCTCAACGCAACAACAAAGGTCAACGCCGTCCCTATTGGAGGTATCCTTATTACACTCCCCTTTTCTAACACCTTTAAGGATAAGGTCTCGGTTGGTGTCTCCTACAGGGGCAAGATGTGGGGTTTCTATGGTACAGGACTTACAAGTGTGGACATTCTCCTTCCTCGACCAGGCCGGGATCCTGTCGTGATCTACTCTGATCCTGGTATGAGGACGATCGATTACATTGGATTCAACCCCGAACAGATAACAGTAGGAGTGGCACTCAAGTCCTTTTACGGGTTCACTGCTGCCTTTGATATGACATGGAAAAAATACTCTTCATTTCATTTCTTCTGGGACCTACCGCCATACGACGTCATCGATGGGGTAAGGGTGAAAAACCCTTTCAACGACGTGTGGGTCCCTCGAGTGGGATTGGGATACACCTTCAATCCAGGACTAAGAGGGACCTACACGAGAAAAATCACCGAGGTTTCATTGCTCAGCGGATTTTATAGAGAGCCTAGTCCGGTGCCGGACATGAACGGCCCCATGAACATACTGGACGCTGATCAAAACGTAGTATCTGCAGGCGTTGGATTTACCTTTGATGCTGAGTGGGCACATTACATCAAATTCGAGATGTTCTTTCAGGGACACCTTTTTGAAGAACACTATATACGAAACCACAGAGATCCTTTATTCAGTGGGATTACCATAGGTGGACAGGTATGGGCGTGTGGCATGGCGCTTACCATCGCCTATTGATGGGGACACAAGGCCAGGGCGACTTCGCCGCCTGACAAGCCGAGCCATATTTATGAAGGTGAAGCTGCTCATTCATATGTGCGTTCTCTTTCTCATGCTGGGATGGGCTACTACAGCTACAGCACAAACCGGCTTCTTTTTCGACGAGTTCGGGGCAAGCTACAAGGCAGCGGCCATGGGCCAGGCGTTCACTGCTGTTGCAGACGATTATTCTGCAGCCTACTACAATCCTGCAGGCCTTACCCAAATCAAAGGAATCTTTGAAGGCACCATCGGGTATATATATGCAGCGCCTCGCGTCAAGGCATCCTTCCTTGATCATGCGCTTCCTGATATCAATGGCCAGCCTTCCTCTCGAGGGATGTTTACCGGCATTGCAAGCAGCCTCGATTTCAAGGACACCGTGCGCGTTGCCCCTTGGTTCAGACGTTTTGCCTTTGGCTTGGTCGTCTGGAGCAACCTGCCAGAGATCAATCAGTATCACGCAGGTCCTGTGGCTTCCAGGCCCCACTTCTTGCGGCACGACATGCGATTTCAGTTGCTTTCTATGGTTGTGTCAGCTGGCTTTGAGGTCACGGAATGGCTATCAATTGGTGTGGGCATGATACCGAGTGTTGACAGCGTCGCCGAACAAGACGCCTTTGCAGCGATCAACTATAGGGAAGACGTGGTAAAGGGGCTGCGTCTGAGCATCCACCAGGTCGCAAAGCTATTTACGGTACCGGTCTGCGGCATACTTGTACGACCACCTTTCGCCGGACTCAAGGACAGGCTCTCAGTTGGGGTTTGCTACAGGGGCAACAATAAGGCGCATCATGGCAAGGGGGTGCTCAATCAGACCATCGGCACAGAAAACGAATTTGGCGAGCCAGATCCAGGAGGATTTTTTTACCCCCTTCATTTCACCATCAATCTGGTAAGCTTTGCACCAGAGCAAGTTACGATCGGGATTGCAGGCACACCAATCCGCTGGTTGACACTTGCCTGTGACTTCACGTGGAAGCACTGGTCTGAATACCAAACCTACCTCGAGCAGAGTCCCAACCCACCTTTTGACAACACCCTGACCTATAGATTCGGAGTTGACTTTGGATTCGAGCCTTGCTTTCGCTCAAGGTTCTTAAGGAACATACGCAAGATCAGCCTGAGGGCAGGCTACTACTACGAACCAACGCCTGTTACGAGTGGCAGTGGGCCGGACAATATCTTTGACTCAGACCAGCATGTCTTTTCTGGAGGGGTGTGTGTGACGTGGACCGGAACGACGATCAGACACTACCTCGAGGTATTCTATCAATACCACCACTTCCAGGATCGCTTTCGACTCGCATACGTAGACCCACTTCTTGCCTATGTGAATCACCTCACTCCCCCCAGCCAGTACAGCCCTGTGGAGTTCGGCGGCAGGGTATGGGCCCTTGGGGCAAGCTATAGTATTCGGTTCTAGTACGCTTCAGACCACACTCCAAGACAACTCGATCCTGACAAAGCACATTAGAGGTTGGCACCGTAGGCCATGTGTCGATTAGCGCGCGCCACCTTTCGAATATTGCCTCCTATCCCCAAAGTGAAATGTACCTATGCAGAGTAGAGTAGTTAAGAAGGATCGACACATCGCCACTGATATCTGTTCTACCGCACCCACCTGCCATACCAGTAGGCATATCGAAAATCCACACCTGGCAGTAGCCTACTTCCATCTCCACCGCCATTTGGTATGTAAGGATTGGACCTCCAGTGGTAGTTGCTGGGAGGCCGCACCTCGTGGGGAATCGGCTCTTGCGTGATCAAGCTATTGTTTCGACCTACCGCACCAAGGACCCTTACCACCTCACCATTGTCGAGTGTGCACACGCCAGAGGCTATTTCCTCTTCATCACAATTTATCACCGCATCTTCCCAGTAGGGAGGTTCCCCGAAATCATACAAGGTCTTCACTCCACGTTCGATCGCAGCAGTATCAGGGGGCTGTAGCATACGGTTGAATGCTGATCCACCACCGATGGCAGCAGCATAGATAAAGTCAAAAAGGCTATACGAATACTCTTCAGGCTGTCGGGTCAACAGCGGCGGAATATTCTTGTAAAGAAGAAGGGCCGTTGCGTAGCGCACCCGGTTTCTGACCTTGGCACTGTCTATGTAGCGCTGTGCGAGTAAGGCGCCTTGGAAGGCCATGTTGGTAGCACTGAAGTTGGTGATCAACCCAAGGTTGACTCCGAGCTGATTTCCTTGCACGATCCTGTCAAGTTGTCGTTCGCCGATCAGCGTATTGTACAGGTAGTCGCGCAGTACAGGATCCTCAGAACAGTACGCAAGTGCCCCTACAATACCCAGGGACATCAGTGCATACATACCGTTCTTTATCGGTAGCCACGCCAGGTAGATCCGATCCCAGTTGTTTTCATTGAGGTAGCCATGATAGGTAGTGCGGCCGTCTGCATCAAAGATCTCTAAGTCAAATGCCTGACCATTGCTGCCAATCCCACCGGTACGCTCGACCATCAAGCTCCGGCCGATCTCACGTGCATACTCCTGGAGCCTCTCTTTCAATTCCGAGTCAAACGACGGATCTTCCTTGATCACTTCCCACACACCGGCAAATGCTGCAGCCCACCCAATGAACTGATCCCTGCTACATGAATCGATCCAGACGTAGTTTGGGTAGCGGCCGCCAATGGAATTATCTGCACGCAATGTGCCGTTATTCTTTTCAGGCGGCAGGGGATTTCCATTCTCATCAAAAAGGGGAATCGTCTCCTCACCTGTTGACGAGGATGGGATGTCGATACGGTTGAATCCTCGTGCAATTACACCCGGAACCCCGGTGATTTCCACGGCCACGAACAGAGACAGTATGTCCCGCACGAGAAACTGTCGAGCTCGCTCCACTTCCTCTTCAGGGTATCCCTGGTCGCGTAGCGTACCGTAACGGTATGCATCTGCAGCAATGCCAACACCAGCATAAAGACCCGCTACTGGTTGGTACTGTGCAACAACATCGAAGACAGCTCTACCAGACCACGCCTCAAAATCCCATTCGTCTGTCTGTGTGATGAAGTCGGCAATCGCCTCTCTGTCATCGCGATGATCCACTGGTACGACTACGTCAGCATTAATACCATTGCCTGCACAATTGAAAATCAGATGTTGCCGGTCGTAGCGTGCAGCCTTCTGTTCGAGAACTGGATCATATCCTCGCTCGGAGGGTCCAGGCAGCAAGGATGTCCCCTGATACGGAGTGCACGAGGAGATCAGCAGTACACTGAAGAACAGGGCCGTCAAGCAAAGAAAGGCAGCGAGCAGGTGGCGCATAGTGACCTCCACAGTAGGGATCTACAAAATAAATGAGAACGCCAGAGGCATTATGAACCTGACCTTGTGCTATTCTATATGAGCTGGTATGGAATGCGAAAATGACTGGAGGAGTCTAAACCGCTTATCTTCTTGGCCTCTACGATCAAGAACCATTGCAGAGGTTCGTCCAGGATGCCCTTCTCTAAGGGAAACCGATCGCTTACAAACCAGAACCGATCCAGATGGGTGAACTCCATGCCATCTCTCCATCCATCTGGATGACCCGGACATAGTACACATCTAGCGGCTGACTTGGCCCATCTGAGACAGACCATTCTACGTCCAAGCCAGGATTATTCAGGATAAAGGCAGAAAGGTTGTTTTTTACGATCTCCACAGTCCGTAGCTCATCAACAGCGTGGACCTCCACACGAAGGGACCTCGATGAATCTTCAGGCAATATGCTACCCATAGGCATGTCATTGATCGTTACGTCGACGAGGATTCGAGCCCCTGTGGTGGCCCATGTCCTTCGGTTCCAAAGTGCCTCCCATGCGCTTTCCCTTGTAAGCTCATCGAGCCACATACCTGTCTTGCCAAAAAGGCTACAATCAAACCTCCCTTTACAGCCTTCTCCTGGATTACCGTTATGGTTGTCACTCCCAGCCACAAAACCGAGAATGTATCCTCGCGCCAAGGCGTCTTGCACCATGTTGCCTATCTGCAAGTCTCCCATAGTCCTGGCTGCAGCGTCGCAGTACCAACGAGCATACAGATTCCCTGCATACTCTTTTATCCCCCAGTGGGAGGCCATCTCCACAAGGCGTTCAAGACCAGGCGCGTGATCATTCCAGTCTATTCCCTCAGCACCGGGCACACCCGAATGAAGGTGGGGAACAATCAGGACTTCTCCCTCTGGTACCGAGGCTGCTACCTTCTGGTGCAAGTCGAAAGGTGTGTCCTGGTAGCCTATGAAAGCAGGATTGTCAGCCAGATAATAGACGTTCCGGTGACCATGAACGAACGAGGAGTTCTCAAACCCTAGCAACGTAACAAACCGGCCTGGATCGTACGCAGCTCTGACCGCTTGTTTTGTTCCCTCCCATGTCTTCTCCCACAGCGTATTCATACCCACAATGATAGAGAGGTTCTTCGTACCAACATGGTCAGTCACTGCAGCAAAATCCAGCAGCGCTTTGTCGCGTGCATAGCGAAAATAGTCGCTGACCGTTCCAATCCCGTCAGAGGCGAACGTGTGACCGTGAAGGTCTCCCCAGTAGGGTTTCATTTCCGATCTATCACCGCATACAATTGGATTCACGTTGCACCTCAACCCGCGTAAGGTATCCCTCACTACCAGCCGATGAATTCCAGGTTCGCTGATAACAAGATCGGTAACAAGCTTTTGTCCCTCATCCTCCGATGTGATCGTAACTGTCTTGAGGACCTGGCCGCTCGCTCTTTCAGTTATAGTAACAGTGCCTTGATAGCTACTACATGGATTTCCCCAAAGGTCGACTGCCCTGATGTGTATATCCACTGGCTCGCCCGGAGCCACAAAGGATCGAGCATAACTCTTCAGAGCCCAGAGCGTATCTGACGTAACCTCGACAGTGACACGCTTATTGAGTGGCACAACCTGCTCGCCAACGTAGTTACGGAAATAGCCATCTCCGTCAAGATCTTCGTATAAAAAGAGCTCGGATTCTTTTTGGGCGAGGTGTGGAGCATTGACCCCTCTTGAACCGTAAGACCTGTCACCCAGGACCACATCGATACAGTCCCCAGGAAGAAGGGCACCTGAAACCACTTTCACGGTAACAAGATCCAGCGGCGTGATTCCTGGGAGAATCTCGAGGGCTGCACCCCCATTGGTCGTCGCAGTCACGTAACCAGGATACGCTGGGTTGCTCGTCTGCAGAGGCGGCCACCCAGGAGACATGCGGGCCCCGACTACTATGCCAGCACCTTGAGGCAGACCCTTTCTCCCCACCGTGTACCGTAATTTGATGGTACAAAACCGAGACGCTTGTAGAGACGTAACAGGCGGATCAGCAACGACATCCCCTCCAAAAAATCCCAGGTCTCCACTAATTCTCGTAACTGTACCCCCTGACTTCTCTACAATAAACATATCCTCTTTAGCATCTATGACAAGACCAGCGGGCATGCTGAGTCCTGTTGAGATGATCATAAGATCATCTTCAGGTGTAACAACCCCGAGCATGCCTGCTACAGCGTCCAGCAAAAACAGATCACCATCCAAGTTAAGGGCAAAGGCCGTGGGATTGTATTGGCGAGGGAGGTCAAGGGTCTTAACTGCACTACCATCTTTTGATATCCATATCAGACGGTTTCCTACTGCAGCAACAACAGACTCGTGCCTGTCCACAAGCAAGGCCTGCGGGGGACCAGAAAGGCCATCGTAGAAAATAGTAGCAGAGCCATTGGGATGAACCGCGAGGATCGCACCACCGCCACTCTGAGGATGCTCTATGCCCACATAAACGCTCTTCTGTATGCCTTCGACATTGCCCTTTGGCTCCAACGGCGTGAAGATGGCGAGGCTTGTCATACCGGCCAGTAAAGGATCTTGAAAGTACCGTGTTGTCGAAGACGCACCATTGGGGTGTATCCGTATTGAGTATATCGCTGCGTCCGCAGGGCAGCCGATGAGGTAGTACTGTACGCCCTTATTCGAGTACGAGGCGGGAAACAAAGGCCCATATAGCGGTCCGTAAAGAAGCCTTTCTTCAGGAAAAGGGTCTAGTTTGAGTTCCTTCACATACTCAACCGACGAACCTTGCTCGCTTGCTATAAAAACCATCTCGCTCGTGGAAAAGCTTGCTGCTATGGTAGAAATCCCTGGAATATGGCTATGCTCCTGCGCTCGCAGGACATAAAAGATCGATCTGAGCGTCTGACCACCAACAGTAACGTCTATGACGTTCCTTCCAGTGGAAACTCCCACTTCTTGCGCATGGGCAGAGCCACATGTCACCTGAAAGCTCGATGTGATATCCCCCCCATTGAGTAAACAACAAAACGTCGAGGGATTCAGAGACCCAAAGGAAAGAGAAATCGAAAGCGTCCCTGATACTACGACGGCAGAACCATCTGCCGGATACAGGACCTCAAATGGCCCTTCTTCTCCGACATAGGTGCCGACACACGAACCATCAATGCACGCATCCTCTATCGTACAATCATTGCCGTCATCACAAGGGCCCGTAAGAAAGGTATACTCGCATTGTCCCTGGACACAGATATCCTCTGTGCACGGATTGCCGTCATTGCAGTACTGACAATTGGGATCTCCATCATCCACCTGCTCATCACAGTCGTTATCCACGCCGTCACTGCAGGTCGCATGTCCACAAGCACCTTCTTGTGCGTTGGGATGAACATAGGGGTTACGATCGTCGCAGTCAGCCTCTGGATGACGGCATGCCGCTGAGGCCGGATTTCCATACCCGTCACCGTCGTTGTCTATACACTCCGTGGATGTATTCCACGAGGGCTGCTGCTCGGTACCAGCCATGATGGTCCATGCGACAGAAAGTATCACGATCCATGCAATCTTCCAGACGTGACGGGGTCTCACACCGGCCCTCGATGTCTTATGGCCTGTCCTGGCTGCTCTTCACGCTTTCGGCATGTTGTAGCTTACATTTTCCTATAAGGCTAAGAAAAAACACAAGGTGCACTGCTGCCCAAGGAACGTCGTTCGCACACCAGAATTGCCCACACCCGTGTCTCTATTCTTGACGAATGCTACTCGTACAGAATCCCTTCTTCATCGAGCATTCGTTTCGTAGCATCGAGGCTTGCCTGGATCATACGTTGCGCCTGTTCAGCATCTTCCCATCCTTCGGTCTCGTAAGAAAGGACACCGTCATGGCCTGCCTTCTGCACCACCGCAAGCAGCGCCCGCAGCTTCACATCACCTTGCCCAATAACAACAGCACTACGGCCCACAACATCCTTCCAGTGGACGTGCACCACCCTGTCAGCAATAGGTTGTAGTACGGCAAGCTCATCCCCTCGTGCAGTCTCGTCAAGCTTCCACTCAAAGCCTCGGTGGGTCGTTCCGACATAATCACCCCGATGCGGATTGGCAGTATCGAAGTTGACCGCAAGCCATGCCGAGGGCGCAAGCTCAAGGATCTTGCTCAACCCACCAGGCTGAAGCGATATGGAACCGTGCGGTTCCATGGCAAGATAGACACCGCACTTCTCTGCAACCTCAACCAGCCGTTCCAGTGTTGGTCTCAAAATCTCTCCATCTTTTTCTACCGACATGCCGTGAGGCAGTCTGCCCTCACCCGTTGCGATCACAGGAACGCCAGCCGCCTGGGCAAATTCAAGTGCATGGCGGATGTCTTCTTCTGCAGTAGACTCTGTAAGCAGCCCCCTGTGTGTCCCGATACACGTTATCCCGAGGATGCCTGCTTCCAGGACCGTACGCCTCACTGTAAGAGGGTCGTCCCTATCTATCCTCACATGGTCACACCACGAAAGGTTCGCCTCAAGCTCTACCCACTTATAGCCAGCACACGCAATCCGCTCTAGAGCGTACTCCAGCGGTTGCTTCCGGAATGCCACAGCATTGCAGCCAATCCTCATATTCTGCCCTTTGTCATATCAAAGACTACCTTGAGGGCCTTCTCGCCCAAGGAAAATTCGAGCGCCTCCTGAGCCTGATCCAGGGTGAATTTGTGGGAGGTGAACTTGTGCCAAGGGAAGTCCTTTTTATAGCGCTGCATCATTTTGATAGTGCGGTAGTACTCGGAATTGGGGTGATTGGTATTCCCGATAAGCAGTACGTTTTTTGCAGCAAGGTGGCGGTGCACGTTGATCGTGGTCTCGCCTGTATCCACAAAATTGCCAGCCTCGAGGTACGTACCACCGCGGCGGAGCAGATCCAGACCTTCTGGCACGACCGTAGCAAGCCCAGTAGTCTCGATCACCATATCTGCACCCCTTCCGTCGGTAAGATCGCGCACCATCTCCAATCGCTCTTTCGTACTGGTCTTTGCCACGTTCACCACGTAGTCTGCACCGAACTCCTTGGCACGTCGCAGACGATAATCAGAGGAGTCAAGGGCAATGATGTCACCTGCGCCCAATACACGGCACTTGATGAGGTGTGCAATCCCCATGGCTCCCACTCCCTGGATTACCACTGTGTCCATGAGCCCAAACCCACGAGAGGCAAATTCCATATACCCTTTGGCCCGATCCACATTGCTCGTCACCACCATGAGCTCGATATTCACGGCAATGTCCGAGGGCATATCTTCCGGAACCTTGTACACAAAGGACCCAGGGAAGATATACATATACTCAGCCCAACCTCCTGTCACATGGGGCCACTTGTGTGCTGGGAAATACACACCGTAGGTCTTGTTGTTCGCACAATACGGCCAGCCGAACACGTGTCTGCAATAGTAACACTTCTGGCAGATGATGTTGGGACACATGGTGATCCTGTCACCAACCTTAAGCGGCCTTCCGTCATAGTCAAGGTAGGGTCCATTCATCTCGACGATCCTGCCCACATTCTCGTGTCCCTTGACACATGGAAATACACCCCGCTGCTCAGCTTCTGTGCCGGCATACAGCACCATCTCTCCTTTGAAGGCGTGCTTGTCCGTACCACAAATGCCGCTCATCTCCATCTCGATCACCATGGCGCCTTTCCGGGGCTTTGGGTAAGGAAAACACTGAACCTCCATCTTACCAGGGGCTGTCATCACGGCAGCCTTGACCATCTTCTGTGTCATACCACACCTTCCTTGTTCATTTGAAGAAGCATATATCCACCCCTATCCCCTTCAGTCCAAAGGGGTAGCCGCACGTAGCGACTGTTCAGTCTCTGGTAGAAGGAACAAATACGTCTAGCCCTGATTTCCCTATTGAGTTGGGTACCAAAGCCTACGATAATGGGTCAGAAAAATAAACTCGTGTGTACTCACGTCCATTACGCTCGGAAGAATCGATACATGGGCCTCCACAATCCTTTTGATTTCTCTGGAAGAACCGTTTTATTGACCGGCGCAGCAGGCGGTTTGGGGAGGCCAATCGCTTACGCGTTCGCTCAAGCTGGAGCACAACTTGCGCTCTGTGACATCGACGAACGTGGGCTTACCGCGATGGTGAATGACCTCGCCTCAACTGGAACCTCTTTAGTTTTTTCTCGGGTCAACCTTTGTTCGCGTGAAGAGGTCCGCTCTTTTGTCGAGTCAGCCTATGCCCGTATCAAGCGCATTGATGTCCTCGGCAACCTCGCTGGTGGCATTATTCGAAAGCCTTCCACCGACTACACTATCGAAGAATGGCAGCATGTCCTTGACATCAACCTCAAGGCGTGTTGGCTATGCTGCCTTGAGGTCGGTAAGATAATGCTACGCCAAAGACAGGGCAGGATCATAAATTTCTCGTCCAACGCTGCGTTCCACGGAGTACCTGGTTACCCTGCCTACAGTCCTGCCAAGGCCGGTGTGCTCGCCCTTACCCGAGTGCTCGCTGTGGAGTGGGGACCATTTGGTATTTGCTCGAATGCAGTGTGCCCTGGCTTTACCAAGACGCCCTTTAACGAAGAGCTGCTCGCAGAGCCAGTGCGTGTCGGGCATATTCTGGCACGAATGCCTTTTGGTGAGCTGCTTCCTGATGACGCTCTGGTCGGACCAACGCTCTTTTTGGCATCAGACGCAGCCAGATGGATCAATGGTCATACTCTTCACGTGGATTCAGGATACCATATAACGTGATGCGCACGACTCGAGGTGGACACGCTCCCTTTTGACTTGTTGTGTGCCAAGGATCATTGATATGCATGCCGTCCCCAGATGCATAAACCGGTGACATTCACCAACCTCGGCCGCCAACCAAAGGACTGAGCACCTCATGACACTACGGCCAATCGGTATAGGGCTTATCGGCTGTGGCAACATAGGCAGGATTCATGCTGCATCGCTCGCTCGTTTAGCAGCACAAGGCCTACCAATTCGGCCTGTAATTGCCGCTGATCCTCTGGCTGTATGTAGAGAGGAAGTAGCCTGCAATTGGCAGTTTGAGCGGCTTGTAGCCGACCCACAGGATGTCATTAGAGACCCACAGGTAGACGCGATCTTTCTTTGCACACCTACCTCAACCCGAGACGCACTCCTTATTGCCATACTCGATGTCCGCAAGCACCTCTACGTCGAGAAACCACTTGCCCCAACCTTTGAAGCGGTAAGAAAGCTCTGTCACAAGGGTGCACAAGCGTCTGTCGTGGTTCAAGTCGGATTCCAATTCCGCTGGAATTCGATGTACGCGAAACTACAACAGCTTATAGAAGGCAGGGAGATGGGTCTCCCTATCTGCTACACGATCAGGGACGACGAATGCTGGCCCACAACCGAGTTCCTCGAGTATTCAACTTCTTGGCGGTCCGACAAATTGCATGCAGGAGGTGGCCCACTTATCGAGCATTCCCTACATGCCATTGACTTGGCTTGTTGGATGTTCGGGACTCCTTTACGGGTTGCGGCACGAACAAGGCAGGTGTTCGGGTTTGGCGTTGAAGATGCTGCTGCTGTTTGCCTCGAACATGCATCAGGTATCATTGGATCACTGGTAACGGTATATCACGGCGTCCAGGGCCGCGAAGAACGACGTATTGAGGTATTCTTCGAACGAGGTGTAGTGGAGGTTACCTCAGGCGTTATTGTCGACGCAGAGGAGAACTCGTTTCTTGTGCAACGAGCCGGGCAAGAAGCCACAAAGATCGACATTGACACACTGCTTGAGGACCATCTTGGGACACTCGGTATCGGGTCACGCCCCTTTTTTTGGAACGAGCTAGCAAGCCGGGCCTTCATTGAAGCTATCCTGGCTGGCCGGCCGGCTTCGCCAGGACTAAGTGATGCATTGATGGCCCATGCAACTGTGGAGGCGGCATATCGTTCGGCAACATCTCACATGTTCGTCGAACCCCATGCACTCCTTTCAGGTTGAACACAAGTGAACAACAACCTTTGGTCACAATGCCAAATGGCAAAGCGACAGGAGGGATAGAACAATGAAAAAAAACCCGTTACCTATCGTTGAGAACAAGATCATCGAGACACCATGGGGTCGGTGCATAGGACACAGGGCCCAGTGGCAAGGGGGTATGTACTGCTCCATCATCACGAACCGGGGCCTTATAGGCTGCGGTGCTTATGATGTGATGTGCTTAGGCCGGGCACAACACATCGTTGCCATCTCGCGCGGCACCAAAAAGAATCCGTACATTCACCCAGAACAACTTCTCGAGGCCAAGATAATGGACCTTACCGAGGAGGCACGAAAGGTGGGTATACGAAAAGGCATGAAGGGAAAGGACGCCTTGAAGATCCTTTTGGAACTGGACAAAGTAGCGGCAGGATCGAACAAGCCCTCAAAGACCACCAAGAGAAAAAAATAACAAAGGGGGAAGACTATCCGCCTTCCTGGCCGTATTGCCTACGAGGCGACAGCGGCCGGATCATCCGCTGTCCCCGCACGTTACACCATAGGACCCATACAGCGAACCACACTGATCGGCCTCCGTCCTGCGCAGATCCTGTGTCCAAGAGAGGCGGCACATGCGAATGCATCTCCCTTGCGTACTTCTATCCTGCCAAAGTCTCCCTGGACCCATCCCTCACCATCTATCACAATGCCGATATAAAAGCGGCCATCCTCTACTGCCAGCTCCTGAGCTATATCGAGCCGCGTTGCATCGAAAAAACCGAGCACATCAGCATTCACGAGTCTGGTTTCTCGGTTTTCACCTTGCTCTCGCACCAGGGACGGACGCTGCCTGGCCCGCGTTACAGCACTGTACCAATCAGTTGGGGTGTAATCGATAAGCTCAAGGACCACATCCCACCCTAGTCCCATAGTAGCTTCTTTCTCATCGTCACCAGACCATTCAGCAATGACCATGTGGTCAGTTGGCTCTTGCACCTCAATTGCAAGGATCTGCGGCCCCACACAGTGCGGTACCCCTGGGTATGCCACATAGACCTCGCTGGGCTTGACCTCTGTCCGGTGAAGTGCCCCACGTAATGCATTTCCGTCACGCCGTTCCACCATCTCACGAAACCACTCCTTGGTAACACCCTGTTTGAACCCAGTTGCGAAATACGCGGGTTCAGTCCCATCACCAGGCGTCTCAAGAAGTATCCATCCTTCAAGCTTGCCGAATGGTGAGCCGAGGTGCTGTGCTGCCCACTCGCGGCTCGGATGTACGTGAAATGGCACAGGACCGGCAGGTGAGAGGATTTTTACCAGCACTGCTGTTGTCGGACCATAGCGCTCGAGCACTCGGGCACCAACCATCTCCTCAGGAAACATCTCAACCAATGTCTTAAGGGTTACCGGACCTACCTCAGGAACATCCACAGTGCTCAAGCCTTGAAGATTACCTTGTGGATCCTTATTTCCAGCAACAGTACACGAACCCACCCAATCCTCAGACCACCAGTCATCAGGTGTATCTGGAATCCCTCGAAAGCTACGCACAAGGCTTCCGCCTTTGTAGAAGCGGTACAAAGGATGGTACGGAAGCATCATGGGCCGTTGTACTGCCTCGCGAAGCAGGTCCTGCTTTGACATATGCAATCCCCTTTGCACGTTTCTCAACATCCTAGTAGGTTTCTTGGGTTGTCAACGCACATCTTGCGAATGTCCGCTTTGTTTACCCCAAGGGCCAACAGGATCCGCACAAACAATTTCATGCCCTCTGTTGGAGGCACATTGACAACAGTACCAAGGTCCGAGGCGATGATACACCGCTCAGGGCCTATGGCCTTGATGCACGTCAAGGCATACATAGGGTCGCAGTTGGGGTTGTTGAAATTGGGGATATCGCCGTAGCAGAACAAGCCAATGTAGGCACCCATCTTGCTGATCTCTATCTCTTGCTCCAGTGTCATCTTGGTAACATTCCAATTGGGATGCGTAACCATGAACCGCTCGACGCCCATCTTTTTTGCCTCGGCAATTGTAATGAATCGCTCTTTAGTACTACTGTGGCAGGGATCCATGATCATGTCGTTTTCGGCGATGATCTTGAAGATCTCCCGTAGTGCAGGGACCGGTCTATCCTTTTCATCGAGCAATACGATCCCACCCGGTTCGCCAATGACTCGATTGTGATGGGCTGAGTCATGACTCGGCAGCCATACCACCTTGCCGTCAAGCCGAGCGCACATTTCCACCGATTCAGGATAAAGGCCGCCAACATACCCATTGAGCACGATACCACCATAGGCTCGTGCAGGTTTCTTGCCCGCTGCCTGTGCATAGGCCTCGACAGCCTGATTCACGAACGGCACAGTAGCAGCAGTCGGAAACGTATGGGCCTTAAACACAACCCCTGCCATCCCAATATCTGTTGCAGCCTTCGTCACCTGGATCTCGTCCCATCCGGTATCTATGAGCGGATCAGGAAACGCATGGCAATGCATATCATAAGCACCTTCGAGCACCTCGAGCACGTCCTCTTCTTTGAGCAGACGAACACGCTGTCCCATGGATTCGATGGTAACGTAGGCCCTCTTCGTATCTTCACGCCATTGCTTTTCCAGAGAGAGTTCATACCAAACGCTTCTCTTTTTGCTCTTGGCCATTGTAGAACTCCTTGTCTGCCATTGAGGAATGGAATAAAGGGAAGTGCAAGGAGTATAGGCAATCCTGCAAATTCGTGTCAAAAGGTACTGATGGGTCACTACATAACATATAAGACGATGCGGGTGTTAGTGACGGGGTGTGGGTGATCCGGGCTGGGATATCATTGTGCGAATGGGCGGTCGCGGTCCGGCCCAGTTTCGGCATGGTTCCCTACCAAACCACCCTGAACGATGAGCCGCTTCGAACAGAAGCAGGGCTGGCTCCAGACGGCCCACGAGCACATCTTGCTGACCTCACCTAGTTTTCCGTGTGGTTAGCACGAAGCATAGCCGTCAGGTCGTTGCGCAAATCAGATTTTTGACTTGCGTTTTGCACAAAATCGATGTATCCTGTCACCATGATAAGACGAGACATCACCGAAGAACTACTGCAGTCCGCGGCAGAGTACCCCGTGGTGACCATCCTGGGACCACGCCAGTCGGGCAAGACCACATTGGCCCGGATGACCTTTCCGGATAAGCCCTACTTCTCGCTCGAGGACCTGGATGTCCGCATGGCTGCTGAGGCCGACCCGCGGGGATTCCTTGGCCAGATGGAGGCCGGGGGCATCCTGGACGAGGTGCAACGGCTTCCGGCCCTGCTGTCCTATGTCCAGGCAATGGTGGACAGGACCAGGAAACGCGGGCAATTCATCCTGACCGGCAGCTATCAACCCCAACTGCACGCGGCGGTCAGCCAGTCGCTTGCCGGCCGGACAGCCGTGCTGACCCTGTGGCCTTTCTCCCTTCGTGAGCTCCGCCATTATGGGTCACCGAGGGACCCCTACGACCTGATCTATCGGGGGTTCTTCCCCGCACTTCACGAAGAGGGTCTGGAGTCGCGCAGGTTTTTCAACAGCTACCTTCAGACCTATGTCGAGAGGGATGTTCGTGCCTTGATCCAGTTGCGCGATCTTTCGCAGTTCCAGAGATTCCTCACCTTGTTGGCCGGCCGGGTGGGACAGGTCGTCAACCTCGCTTCACTCGGCAACGATACGGGTGTTTCCAGCACAACGATCCGAAACTGGTTGTCTGTGCTCAAAGCCTCGTATGTCGTTTTCGAACTGCCCCCGTTTTTCGAGAACCTTAAGAAGCGCGTGATAAGGTCGCCCAAGATCTTCTTTAGCGATGTGGGGCTCGTCACCTTTCTACTGGGCATCCACACTGCGGAGCAAGCGTCCCGGGATCCTTTGCGCGGCAACCTTTATGAAAATCTCGTCATCGCAGAGATCGTCAAGAGTGCGCTCAACAAGGGGATCAGGCCGGAGATCTATTTCTTCCGAGACTCGCATAACAACGAGGTCGATCTGCTTGTCAGGGAAAAGGGCGTGCTCACACCAATGGAGATCAAATCAGCGGCCACGTTTTCCCCGGATTTCCTCAAAGGTCTTGAACAGTTCCGGGCTTTGGGTATCAAACGCGTCCGGGCTGGTCTGGTTTTCTACAACGGCGAGCAGTCGTTCAACATCCGGGGAGTCCGCGTTCTCAATCCACTCCTCGTGGAAGATATCTGGGAGACGCTGACCGTGGTAACGGCCTGAAGACGACCCGTGGCGCAGGGATTTGATGGGGTCCAGCCGGGCAGCCTGGCGGGAATCAAGAGCGGCTGTAACAAGAGCTGGATTTTTGCTCCTTGGGTAGGGATCGACCCGACAACCCCTGGGGCTGTGGCGGGCGATGAGTGAGCGGTAGGGCTATTTCCTTACGTGATACTTGTCGCCGATCCCTCAAGAATCTTCGAGTACCATCCTTCTCACCGGTGTCGGTTCGAAGGTAGCCGTTGAACCTACCGAGGATGTTGCAATAGTCCATATTGTAGAAGCCTAGCGAATAGACATTGTTGATCCAGCGGCACTCAGGGGCGTGAAGCCCAGGTTGAGGTGGTCCTGTTCCAAGAGCCATACCTGACTCCCTCTTATCAGTGTGTGCAGGACCATAGAGCTGTCAGCGTTCAGCTATCACCTGTTAGCTATCAGCTCTAAAGGAGGCGAAAAGATAATAAAAAGGATTTCCCGAGAATTTCACGTGTGGGAAAAGGCACATCTTCCACCCCTCTGACAATAAGTCATCCTCCAAGGATGATAGATCGCAGAATAGCC
>FWPV01007184.1_pt1 | contig 20511 bp, 18 predicted proteins | sample 2228371 | NCBI WGS metagenome assembly FWPV01 (sample SAMEA103939776, study PRJEB20133) | metagenome | reverse complement strand
CCGTCCGAACAGCCCGCCTTTCTTCTCGCTCTCAGCAGGCGCTTCCCGCCCGTAAGTCGGGGCCGGTCTCGGCGCGGCTTTTGGCTCCGGCGCGGCCTTCTCCCGCCGTCCGAACAGCCCGCCCTTCTTCTCACTCTCAGCAGGCGCTTCCCGCCCGTAAGTCGGGGCCGGTCTCGGTGCGGCTTTTGGCTCCGGCGCGGCCTTCTCCCGCCGTCCGAACAGCCCGCCTTTCTTTGCCTCTGCAACAGGTTGGCTCTTATGGCCATAGCCTGTTTCGCGACCATAAGGAGGACTGTAACCGGCCTCACGGCCAGGAGCCGGTTCGCGCCCGTAACCCGTCCCGCGGCTGTAAGCAGTGCCTGCACCGGCGCGGTCATACTCCGGCGCATAGCTATCGCTGCGGGCCTGCCGGGCAGGCCGTGCCGGTTGCTGGAGCGCGCTTTCCGGTAGCCAGGGCAGGAACGGGCCGCGCATCCGCGCCGGGAGACGGGTGAGCAACAGGACGGCAACCGCATACGCTACCGCCACATACAGCCAGTGAAGCGCCAGATCGGAGTCGCCGTGCAGCCCGGCCTCCAGCGCGCCCCACAGCGGGATGAAAGCGCCAAGCGCAAAAGGCATGTTGACCAGCAGGCGCACCGGGGCTGGCACCAGACCGGGCGCAACCCCGGCGACGAAGGCTCCCAACGCACAGACGATCAGCATCAGGACGACGTAGACATCGCCGTTGTACACCCGGATCACCACAACCAGCGCAGCCAGCAACACCAGGACGCGCAGGATGTAGAGTATCTGGGAAAGCGTGCGACGGCGACCGGCAGGCGCTCGTTCTCCGCTACGGGACATGGCTGGCTCCAGCGCTTGCGACCATCAATATCTCTATTATAGCAGCGACAGGCCGGTCACTGACGTCGTTTGAGATACGGGTAGTACGCTTTTCGGTTGAAACCGGGTGCGAACCGTCCACCTGGCCTCCCCGCTGCCCTCTCTCCATTGAGGAGAGGGGGGAATCTGCGCGTAGCACAGTAGGGGTGAGGCACAGCGCACAGCCAATTCGCTTTTCAACCGAATTCGATACACTACCGAGACGCGTGGGGAAATTATCAGCGATCGGGCCACTCCCCATACGGCTATTCCGGTAGCGGCGGACAGGTTCTGCCTGTGCGCCCTCCGCCCGGCGATCCATGCTATAATGCGCCCGGCATGGTGGAGCGACGGAAGGCGAACGCACTTGGATGACCGGATCCTCTGCGGCGATCAGTGGCTGTCGCTGGTCGGACGCAGACACGGTGATAGAGAAACGCTCGTGATCAAGGCCGGCGACGAGGCACTGATCGTCCCGCTGACCGCTGAGCGGCGCGTCCTGCTAACTGTTGAGCCGTCCCCGGCGCTGGGCCGCGAGGTGTTGATCCTGCCGGGCGGGGAAGTGAGCAGCGGGGAACTTTCCCTCCAGACGGCCAACCGCGAGTTGCAGGAGGAGATCGGCTACCGCGCCGGACGGCTGGACTTCCTGGCAACCCTGCATCCCTGGAGCAAGTACCTGACCACCGCCTGTCATATTTACCTGGCCCGCGATCTGACCGCCAGTCGCCTGACAGGTGACGAAGACTACACCATCGGCGTGGAGGCGCACCCGCTCGATCGCTTTGAGCAATTGATCGCCGGTGGGCGGCTGACCGACGCCCGCGTGATCGCAGCCCTCTACCTGGCCCGGCGCTACCTGCAGTGGGAGCGGCGCGCCGCCCGCCCCTGAGCGCCCAACACTGTTAAGATCGTTTGATCGGGATCGCCAGACCTTAATGACCCCCTTTTGAGCAAGTCTGCTATCATCAAATGTGGGCCGGTTGCTGGCGTTCTGCTCGCCGGGCGGGGCCTGCGGGCCTGCGCATCGAAGCGGTGCAGCCCGCCGCTGGAGCAGGAGTAACAGGATCGATGGCAAAGATTATCGTTGTCGAGGACGATCGGGTTCTGGCGGAGACACTGGCCGAGAACCTGACCCAGGAAGGGCACAAGGTCACCACTGTCGCTGATGGCGAGTCAGCCTACCAGAAGATCGTGGCCAAGCCGCCCGATCTGATCATTCTGGATGTCATGCTGCCGCGTCTGGATGGGCTGAGCCTGTGCCGCATGATCCGGCGGGAGCCGACCACCTCGCACATCCCGATCATCATGCTGACCGCTCGCAGTAGCGAAGTGGACAAGATCGTCGGTCTGGAAAGCGGCGCCGACGATTACGTGGTCAAACCCTTCGGGCTGGGCGAACTGCTGGCGCGCATCCGGGCGGTCATGCGCCGCGCCCCAAACCGTCCTGCTGAGCAGGACGAGCTGGTCGCCGGCGGCCTGCGCCTGGACCTTACCGGCCGCCATGCCTACCTGAACGACGTGGAATTGAAGCTCAGCCAGAAGGAATACGACCTGCTGGCGGAACTGATGCGCAATCGTAACGCCGTGCTCTCCCGTGATCTGTTGCTCTCCAAGGTATGGGGGTACGATTACTTTGGCGACCGGCGCACGGTTGACGTGCACATCCGCTGGCTGCGTAAGAAGATCGAGGACGATCCGTCCAACCCGACGCGCATCGTGACCGTGCGCGGTATCGGGTATCGTTTCGAGGGCTAGACGACACCGTGGAGAACAACCCGCAGCTTGTCTTCCTGCTGGATTCGGCCTTTGAGCCGCTCATCCTGCTGAATGCGACCCATCATGTGCTGGCTGCTAACCAGGCCGCCCGCGAGCTTTTCCCCGCCCTGGACACCCCCGGCATGGCTATTGAGGCCCTGATCGACAGCCCGGAACTACAGGAACTGCTCGACTGCGCCGACCAGATGTCCCCCTGTCCGGAGAGCCAGTTCCCCATCGGGCAACGTACGTACCGTGCCCGCTGCAGCCGCCTGACCGTTGACGGAGAGGCTTACTACGCCCTGGCCCTTCAGGACATCACCCAGTTGTTGCGGCTCAATCGCGCCCGGCGGGACATGGTCGCCAATATCTCCCACGAGTTGCGGACGCCCATCTCCGCCATCCGCCTGCTGCGGGACACGCTCAGCCGCCAGCGGGTGACCCATAAGCAGCGGGAAAAGATGCTGCGCAAGATCGGGCGGGAACTGGATACGTTGCAGCGCATCGTGGACGGGATGCACGACCTGTCCATGATCGAGTCTGGCCAGGCGATCATGAAGCTGATCGAGATGCCACTGCACATCCTGGTGGACGAGGCGATCGAGCATCTCGATGAGCAGATCGAGCAACGCAGCATCAAAATCATCAGGCAGGTGCCGGAAGACCTCTACGCCCTGGTCGACCCTGGCCAGATCGGGCGCGTGCTGGCCAACCTGATCCACAACGCCCTAAAGGTCACGCCCAAGAAGGGGACAATCCGCATCGCAGCCACAGTGGACGCCAGCCGCGAGACGCTGACCGTCACCATCGAGGACAGCGGCCCCGGCGTGCCACCAGAGGAGCGCGACCGCGTTTTTGAGCGCTTTTACCAGCTCGACGAATCGCGTAGCGAGCGACGCGGCAGCGGGCTGGGGCTTTCCATCGCCCGCCACATCATTGAGGCCCACCAGGGCCAGATCTGGGTGGAGGGTAGCGACGACCTGGGCGGCGCAAAGTTCTGCTTCACCCTGCTGGCAGCGGAAGGCCCGGAGGCGGGCTGAGCGCCTCTCCGCCCACCCTCAGGGGATGATCACCGGCACGGCAGCGCAATCGCCCTGCTCGATGACTACGTCGCTGCGCACCCAGGTGCCGTCATCCAGTTGCCACCAGACATAGTCCAGCGCATCCGTTGTCTGGCCGATTACGGGCCGGACTTCGTTGCGGGCAAGCCAGCCGGCCACATCGCCGGTGGTATCGGGAATCAGGCGGCGGTTGACGCGGGCGCTGGTAGCGGTCACACGGCAACCGGTGTTCATTACGCCGGTCACCTGGTACACCCACAGCCCCCGCCCCTCACAGCGTGCTTCCGGCGCCGGGCTGATCACCCCCAGGCCGGAAATCCCCGCCCGCACCTCGACCGGCACGCGGTCAAAGACGCGCTGACCATCCAGGTAGACGGTCAGCGTATCCCCCAGCACCAGCAACAGCAGATGATGCGGCTGGTCGCCGGGCAAGTAAGGCAGGGTCCCCGCCCGCGTTGTGGCCGGATCGCCTGTGCTATCGAGATAGTAGACCTGGCCGGCAGTGCTGAGACCGACCTCCAGATAAGCCTGAACCACCCCATCCCCGGCGCTGCTGACCAGGCGTGTGCCCACAAAGCACGCCTGATAGTCCTCTACCGCAGCTGGCGAAAAGCGCAACTCGCCCGCCACAATCACGTCGCTGGCAGGCAGCAGATTACCCAGCGGGACGTACGCCGCCGCAGTCTGTCCGGTAACATAAGGAGCGCTGGCCTGAAACAGCAGTCGCCCGCCCAGCGGGATGGCGCCCGCGGTTTCCAGTTCGGCCACAACCTCCTGCCAGGCCCCGCCGTAACGAAGCAGCCGGGCTGGCGGCCCGGCAGGAACTTCCAGAGAGCGGATGATGCGCAGCGCCAGTTGCTCGCTCAGGGGGCGGTAGCCGCCAACGTAATGCACATCAACCAGACCCAGACGGTTGTCGCGCAACCGTAAAGCCAGCAGGAAAGCAGGATGACCATCTGCATCGGTGAAATTGAGGCGCGCGGCGGGCAGGCCATTTTCGGTCGTCTGGATCACTTCACCATCCCGGATGGCCAGCCGGACGGCCAGCGCCTGCACCAGCGCCACGGGATCGCTGTAGCCGCCCAGGCCGAGTGCTGTCAACACACCGGGACTGACCACGGAAACCGTCACCCGGTTGTTATAAACGTAAACCACCCCATCCCGCGTCTCGACCTGCCAGCTGCGGGGGTAATTGAACCAGAAGGAGCCATCTTCCGCGATGTAGGATTGCAGCGGGCCTTCCTGGGCCACAACCGATGCCGGGCCGACCACCAGCATTGCCAGCGCGGCCAGCCCGATCCAGCGCGCAGCAGACCTCATAGCCACATCTCCCCGGACTTTTTATGGCGGGATATTTCGAGTATAGCACGGTCTGGCCGGCTGTTCTCCATTGGGCGGGAAACCCGATCTACAGGCGGTCGCCACCCCCGGCTCAGTACACGCGCAGCAGCAGGCCCTTGAGGTACTCCCCTTCCGGGAAGGTCAGAGCAACCGGATGATCCGGCCCTGCGCCCAGGGTCATCACCACCTGGGCATCGCGCCCGGCATCAAGGAGCGCCCCGAAGACGATCTTGCGGAACAGGTCGGCGCTGACCCCGCCGGAGCAGGAGAAGGTCATCAGCAGCCCGCCCGGTCGGAGCAACTTGAAGGCCAGCAGGTTGATGTCCTTGTAGCCGCGTGCGGCGCTTTCCACCTGGCGGGCAGTGGGGGCAAATTTGGGCGGATCCAGGACGATCAGGTCGAATGTGCGGCGTGCATCGCGGCAGGCCCGCAGGTACTGGAAGACGTCGGCCACGACGAAATCGTCGTCCGCGGTGGGGAAGCCGTTGAGCGCCACGTTGCGGCGGGCCAGGGCAATCGCTTCCTCAGAAGCGTCCACCGTGATCACCCGGCGGGCCAGCCCGTCCAGGGCGTAAACGCTGAAGCCACCGGTGTAGCCGAAGGCATTGAGCACATCCCGTTGCGGCGCATCAGGGTCGAGGCGGAGCAGATTGCCCAGCAGCAGGCGATTGACCCGCTGATCCAGATAGAAGCCGGTCTTGTGCCCACGGCGGACATCAACCAGGAAGCGCCGCCCATATTCATCGATCTCGATCAGATCGGGCGGCTCCTCCCCGGCCAGCAAACCAACCACTGCCTCCAGCCCTTCCTTCTCCCGCACGTCAACATCGCTGCGCTCGTAGATGCCGCGCGGCTGCAGTTCCTCCATCAGCAGGGCAGCGATCTCCGCCTTGCGCACGTCGATGCCCAGGGTGAGTGCCTGCAGGACCAGCCAGTCGCCATAGCGGTCGACGATCAGGCCCGGCAGGTAGTCGTTCTCAGCGTTAACCAGGCGATAAGCGCGGGGCGTACCCTCCGCACAGGCCAGGTTATCTTCCGCGCGGGCAGCGATCGCCCGGCGCAGCCGGCCCTGCCAGAAGGCAGCATCCACGCGCTCAGTCGCATCCCAGGTCAGCAGGCGAACTTTGATCTGCGAATGGGGATTCCAGTAGCCGGTGGCCAGGAACGCGCCGCCGGAATCCACCACACGCACCAGGTCGCCGGGCGCAGGATCGCCGTAGACTCCGGCCACCGCCCCGGAGAAGATCCAGGGATGGCGGTTGAGGACGGCTTTGTCCCGCCCGGCGTGCAGCATCACGGTAGGAATGGTTGGCGATTCAGGCATGGGCCTAGCATAGCAGAAGGGGCGCGCGGCGGCCAGCCGGAATCTGTCCACCCGGCCCGCTTGTTTTGCGGGTTGGTTTCTTCCCTGTGGCGGTCCAGGAAAAAACGTGGATAAACGCCCGGCTATCTGTGGATAACCGGGGAAAATTTGGGATAACCCGGCCAGTCTTGGGAAAAACAGGGGTTATCCACCACCGTTTGGGAAATCTTAGAGAAAAGTTGGGATACGGTTAGAAACCGATGACGACCTGCTGGCAGCCTGACCGCCACTTTTGCGGCAATCTGCCCATACAAGGCCTGCGATTTCGGGGCTACAATGACCGGCAAGCGATAATCGCAGCGAAAGGACAAATCCCGTGGAGGAGCTAAAGGCCCGCATCCTGGCCGAAGGGCAGAACCTCGGCAACGGCATCCTCAAGATCGACAGCATCCTCAACCATCAGATGGATCCCCTCCTCATGAAACACATGGGCGAGGAATTCGCCCGCCGCTTTGCTGGCAAGCACGTGCAGCGCATCCTGACCGCTGAAGTCTCCGGCATCGGCCCGGCCCTGATGACCGGCCTGGTGATGAACGTGCCGGTCGTCTACGCGCGTAAGCAGAAGCCGCTGACCATGTCCGGTCCGGTTTTCCTGGAAGTCGCGCCCAGCCACACCAAAGGCAACGAAGTGCTATTGCTGGTTTCTGCCGAATTCCTGCATGCCGGTGAAAACGTGCTCGTCCTGGATGACTTCCTGGCTTCCGGGCAGACCATCGAGAAGCTGGTGCGTATGGTCTACAGCGCCAAAGCCCACCTGGTCGGCATCGCCGCGGTGATCGAAAAGACCTTCGAAGGCGGGCGCGAGCGCCTGGAGAAGCTGGGCGTCCCGATCGAGGTGCTGGTCAGCATCAGCGAGATGACCGATGATGGCCGGATCATCTTTGCCAGCTGAGCGTTGTACGGTACAGTCGCGTCCATGAGTACACCGATGACCGATCTCAAGCACGGCGGCCTGGTGATCGTCGATTACGGGTCGCAGTACAGCCAGCTGATCGCCCGCCGAGTGCGGGAGCAGGGGGTTTACGCCGCCCTGGTACCCTATACCGCCAGCGCGGAGCAGGCGCTGGAACATCGCCCTGCCGGCATCATCCTTTCCGGCGGCCCGGCCAGCGTCTACGAGGAGGGGGCACCGGGACTGCCGCGCTGGGTGCTGACCAGCGGCCTGCCCGTCCTGGGCATTTGCTACGGCCTGCAACTCCTCACCCACACCCTCGGTGGGCGGGTCGCCCCGGCCCGCGAGCGCGAATACGGCCCGGCCACGATCACGATTAACGCGCCCGGCCCTCTCTTCGCCGGGCTGGATCCCCAACAGCCGGTGTGGATGAGTCATGGCGACCGCCTGGAGGCACTGCCGCCGGGCTTCCAGCCGCTGGCCCGCTCGGATAATTCGCCCTACGCCGCTATCGGCGATGAGACACGCCGCCTGTACGGCGTGCAGTTCCACCCGGAAGTCACCCATACCCCCGCCGGGGCGGACATGCTGCACAACTTTGCCCTGACGATCTGCGGTTGTGAGCCGCGCTGGCAGCCGGAAGCCTTCATCACGCAGGCAGTGGCAGCCATTCAGGAGCGCGTCGGCGATGACCGGGTGGTACTGGGCCTCAGTGGTGGCGTTGATTCGGCGGTGGCTGCTGCGCTGTTGCGGCGGGCGATTGGCGATCGTCTGCTGCCCATCTTCGTCAACAACGGTTTGCTGCGCCTCCACGAGGCCGAGGAAGTTATCCGCACCTTCCGCGATGAGCAGGGCCTGCACAACCTGCTGGCCATCGACGCGACGGAGACCTTTCTGGACGCGCTTAGCGGTGTGACCGAACCGGAGCAAAAACGGCAAATCATCGGGCGGGTGTTCGTGGAGGTCTTCGAGCAGGCAGCGGAACGTTCCGGGGCGCTGGACTGGCTGGCCCAGGGCACGATCTACCCGGACGTCATCGAGAGCGCGGGTACCGGGCGACCCGGCGCCCATGTGATCAAGAGCCACCACAATGTCGGCGGTCTGCCGGAACGGATGCGGGATCGCCTGGTGGAGCCGCTGCGCGACCTGTTCAAGGACGAAGTGCGTCGTGTCGGGGCGGCGCTGGGCCTGCCGGAGACCATCCTCTGGCGGCAACCATTCCCGGGGCCGGGGCTGGCCGTCCGCTGCCTGGGCGAGGTCACCTGGGAGCGCCTGGAAACCCTGCGCCGGGCTGACGCCATCCTCCGCCAGGAACTGGCCGCAGCGAACATGCTGCGCGGAGAGACGGCCCAGGCCTTCGCCGTCCTGCTGCCGGTACGCAGCGTGGGGGTGATGGGCGATCAGCGCACCTATGGCGAGGTGGTTGTGCTGCGGGCGGTCACCACGCAGGACTTCATGACCGCCGACTGGGCGCGCCTGCCTTACGATCTGCTGGCTCGCGTGGTCAGCCGGATTGTCAGCGAGGTGCCGGGCGTCAACCGGGTGGTCTATGACATCACTCCCAAGCCCCCGGCCACGATTGAATGGGAATGAGGGGCGGTCACCAGGGCAGGCCACACAGATCGATCGCGCCCGGCGGCCAGGCCAGTCCTGGCCGCAACGGCAGGATCAGGGTGTGCTGGCGGGCCTGTTCGCGCTCCCCGCGCCAGCTGGTGAAGAACAGCGGCCCGGGCACCGGCTGCCAGCCCAGGGCCGTGTAAAACGTCAGGCGGTGATCTTCGCAGATAAGCAGCCCGAAGTCCGCTGCCGTTGCCTCCTGCATGACTTCCACGGCGCGGGCCAGCAGCGCCCGGCCCACGCCCCGCCCGCGCCAGCCCGGTTGGACGATCACCGCCCCGATTCCGGCCAGCGTCACCGGCTCGCCGCCGACTGCCGCCTCTCGTTCGACGATGCTCAGGTGACCGATCAGGTCGCCACCGGCGGTGGCCAGCACACGCCAGTCAGCGGGCGCGGTGTGCGCCATCGGCCAGTGGAATTCGTGGCGGAACCAGGCTGCGATCTGGTCGAGCCAGAGCACGGGCACATCTGCCGCCCGCCAGACGGTGATCACCGGTTGCACAGGCATCCCCTTCACCACGGCAGGCCACACAGGTCGATCGTGCCGCCTGGCCAGGGGCGGCCCGCCAGCGCCAGGATCATGACCACCGCCGTCATCTGGCGCTTGCTGCCATCCGGCATGGCCACCAGCAGCGGATCATCGACCCGCTGCCAGCCATGGCGGGCGTACAGCGGCGCGCGATCGGGGCCGGTCACCAGCAGGCCGAACGGTGCGCGCACCACCTCCCGCATGAACTCCCCCGCGCGGGCGACCGCAGCCGAAGCATACCCCCGTCGGCGCCGATCGGGCGGGGTCATGACCGTGCTCAGACCGGCCAGGTGCAACGGGCGGCCATCCAGCGCGCAGCGCCGGGCCACGATCCCGGCGTGGCTGACCGGCACGCCGTCATCCCAGACCACCACGCGCCATTGCACCCTGCTCCAGGTGTACTCATTGGGGGTGAAACAGACCTGTTCCCAGGCCTTCAGCAGGGTACGCAACGTCTCCGGCAGGTCAGCATCCGCATAAACGGTGGTTGTGATCTCGGACATTACTTCCTCTCTTGCCACGCAGCGTCAGCGCCCGCCAACGGGCAGGCCGCTGGGCACCGCTGCCGGGATCAGGTTGCTCAGGTCGGCAGCGCCGGGATCGGTCAGCGCGTGAAGGAAGGCCAGCAGCGCCAGCACATCCTCGTCCGTGAGCGGCGCGGGAGAGCCGGCCAGCGGATCGAGGGTGCTCAGGATCGCCGCAATGGTCAGCGGATCGTCCCAGACGTTAGCCGCCAGTTCCGGTGTGAGCTGCCCCGGATCGTAGCGTCGTAGCCCATCCGCCGGGGCGATCATGTGCCGCACCGCGCCTTCCAGCGTTGTATAGGCCCCGTTGTGCATGTACGGGGCGGTCAGGGCGACATTGCGCAGCGGTGGCGTCCGGAAGGCGAAACGCTCCGCCGGGTTGTGCGTGCGTCGCCCGCGCCCATAATCGAGCGGGCCTTCCTCCTCCTGGCCGGGACCCAGCTGGGGCACCGCCACATTATGGAAGGCCTGGTCGGTTAGCAGCGGCCCGGCATGGCAGCGAGCGCAGCCCGCCGCCCCATAGAACAGCCACGCGCCGCGCCGGGCGGCGTCGCTCAGGGCGTCGTCGTCCCCGGCCAGGAAACGGTCAAACGGGCTATCGGCAAAGGCGAAGGCCGCTGCCTCGTAGGCAGCGATGGCCTCCGCGGCGTGCTGGAAGCCGATTCGCTCCGGTGGCACATCCGGGAAAGCCGCCCGGAACAGGTCGCCATAACCCGGCACAGCCAGCAGGCGATCGGTCAGCGCTGCCCAGATCGCGGCGTAATCGGGGTCGAGCGCCGGGTCATCCAGCAGCGCCAGCGTATTCTCCTTGCCGTTGACATCGGAATCGCCGGGGAAGCCGCGCATCTCCGCCGGGGCGGTCACCGGAAACATCGCCTGGGCCGCCAGAATGCCCGACAGGCCATCCGGCAACACTTCTCCCGCCGGGGTGTTGAAGCGACCATCCGCCCCCTGTGTCACCCGCCCATCCCAGAACATCACGCGCCAGGCCGGTTGCCCCCGGTTGAACAGTTCCGGCGCATGGCGGGCGATGAACGGACGACCGGGCGCGTGGAAGCGAGCCGGGCCAAGACCATGGTTGCCCGTGCCCAGGCCGAGCGACAGGCCGTCAGCGGTGGCCAGCAGGGGGTGGTGGCAGGTGGCGCAGGCGATATCGCAGTTGCCGCTGAGGAGCGGGTCGAAGAAGAGCGCCTCGCCCAGCGCGTAGAGTGCCGGATCGACCGGCGGGAGCGCCGGAAGTGGCGCTACATCATGGGCTTCCAGCAGGGCGCGTAGAGCAGCAGTTGGGCCGTTCCCGGCCAGCGTCCCGCCTGTGACCAGCAGCGCGACCAGGGCGATCCCGGCTACCGGGAAGGCAAGCCGGATGAACGTGGGGCATCTCCTGGCAGGCGGCATCGTTCAGGGCAGGGGCAAATTGGGGTACGGCGCGCTCAGGAAAGCGGTGAGTGGCCGCATGGCGGCCCGGTCAACGGCAGCGACCGCCGCAAAGCCTACCGCCCGCCAGTCGCCAAGGGAGGGAGTCTGGCCGCGCAGATGGGCCAGATAGAGTGTCAGCACCAGCCCGTGCGACACCACCGCGATCGATTCCTCCGGCGGGTGCCAGGAGAGCACCTGGGCCATCTCCCGCTTGAAGCGGTGCAGCGCGGCGGCTGCCGGTTCCCAACCATGCGGGCTTTCCGCCGGGTTGGCGAAGCAGGCGGCAACAGCGGCTTCATAGCTGTGCTCGTCCGGGGCGGTGTACGCGCCGCGATCCAGCTCGCCAAAGGCTGAGCGGGGAATGACCGGGATGGTGTAGCGCAGCGCGGCTTCCTTGGCCGCGGTAACAGCCTTCGGTTCGCGGCTGGGATAGACAGCCGCGACATGGGGCCAGAAAGGCGCATTCAGGAGGGCGGCAGTCTGAGCCTGCCCGACCTCACTCAGTTCCCAGCTGGAGGCCGGGGTGTCCAGGTTGATCTGGGTATGTGGGTGACGGATCAGGTAAATCAGGGCCATTGGTGCTTTCTCCCGATCACTGGCGTCCTGATTCCATTGTAATGCTACAAACAGTGCCTCTGCCAGTCGGCGGGGGCCGGGATTGTGGTATACTGAACGCATACTTGAGGACATTGGCTGTGGCAGGGAGGCAGAAGCGGATGCGCCGGATAGGGATGTTTGTGCTGGGGGTGGCACTTGGGGCGCTGATCGGCGCGGTCTTGGCCGCGCTGCTGACGCCCGCTTCCGGTGAGAAGATGCGCCGGGAAGCGCAGGCCTACTACGAACAACTCCTGGCGGAAGCGCGGCAGGCCGCCGAAGCGCGCCGCCGCCAGCTGGAACTGGAACTCCGAGATATGACCGGCAGCGCGGATACCTCCGCCTGACGGGTACCCCTGCTGACTCAAAAGGCCGTGACCGGGTGCCACGGCCTTTTTCGTTGGGAACGTCCTTTTGCCGCTCTAGGCCAGGGCCTTCGCCAGCTGTATCATCCCTCCGTATCCAGCAGGTAACGGGCGATCAGGTGGGCGGAGTGTTCCAGCGCCTCGCGGTGAGTGCGCTCATAGGAATGCGAGGCATCCACGCCCGGCCCGATCAGGCCGACCGGCGCATCACCGCCGGCCCGCCAGTAGGCGGTCGCATCGGAGGCGTAATACGGGTAAATGTCCACCTTGTAGGGGATGGCGAAGGTCTCCGCCAGGCGACGCAGCCTGTTGTTGACCTGGAAGTGGTACGGCCCGCCGCTGTCCTTGATGCAGATAGTGGTGTGAAACTCGTCCGAATTCTGCCCGTTGCCCAGGGCGGCCATATCGACGGCGACCAGTTCCGCCAGGTCCAGCGGCCAGCCCGCCGCCCCGCCATGCCCGACTTCCTCGTAGTTGGCGATCAGGATGACCGTATCCTGGGCAGGGATAGCGTCCGCCGCCCGCAGCGCAGCCAGCGCGCCGTAGATACAGGCCACGCCCGCCTTGTCATCCAGGAAGCGGGAGCGGATGAAGCCGCTGGCCGAAACTTCCACACGCGGATCAAGGAAGATGAAGTCGCCAACCTCGATGCCCAGCGCGCGCACGTCTTCGGCGCTGGACACCCGTTCGTCCAGGCGGATCTCCATCGTTTCCTCGTTGCGCTCGGCGGTATGGACGCCGCGGTTGGCGTGCACACCGGGGTTGACCGGGATCACGCTGCCCCGGTACCGGCGGTTGTCGTGCGTGCGGACGGTGATCCCTTCGAACTCGATGCCGCCCCACATGATCCCGCCAATGTTGGTGGCCCGCAGCCGCCCGTTGCTCTTGATCTCCTTGACCATCAGACCCAGGGTATCGGCATGGGCAGTCAGGCCGCGGGGCGCATCGGACGCCGCGCCCGCTACCCGGATCAGCAGCGCGCCTTTGCGCGTGCGTGTCGCGCTCAGGCCGGGCATCTGCAAGGCGGCAAAGGCGTCCTCCACATACTGCATCGCTTCCAGGTGGTAGCCGGTTGGACTGGGGGTGTTCAACAACCCGACCAGGAAGTCAACCAGAGCGTCAACAGGGATTGTCAGGTCCGTCACAGGGAGCCTCCAGAGGGTACAAGCAGGGCGCAGCGTGGCGGCCATTATACCCGGACACAGACCGCAACGGCATAGAGAAGCGTGCCGCAGCAACAGCGTTGTGGTCTAATCGTGGCGGGTACAGAGTTTGCAGGCGCAGGAGGAGTAGCCCGTGGAGCCGGAGAGCGCAGAACAGCAGGCGATCCTTGAAGGGCACATCACCATCCAGGCGGCGCTGGAAGCCAACAGCCGCCCCATCCACACTATCTATATCGATCGTGCCAGCCGCGATCGTCACGGCGACCTGGCCCGTCTGGCCCGGCTGGCGGAGACTGTCAGTGTGCCGGTCGAGCGGGTCGAGGCCACCGTGATCGCCGCCCACGCCAGTGGCCAGACGCATGGTGGCGCGATCGCCCTGTGTGGCCCGCGCCGTTTCGTCCCGCTGGCGCAACTGCTTCCGGCGGGAGGGCGCGCCCCGTTCATCGCCATGATCGATGGCGTGGAAGACCCCTTCAACTTCGGGCAGGCCATCCGCGCCCTCTACGCGGCGGGGGTGGATGGGCTGGTTGTGCGGCCCCGCAACTGGATGAGCGCGGCAGGTATCGTCGGGCGGGCCTCCGCCGGCGCTTCGGAGCGCCTGCCGACGGCGGTCGCCGCGCAGGCGGAGGAAGCGGCGCGTTTCTTCCGGGCGCACGGGCTGCAGATCGTCACCACCGCCCATCTACCGCGTGCCGTCCCCCTCTACGATGCCGATCTGACCGGCCCGCTGTTCCTGCTCATCGGCGGGGAAAAACGCGGTATCACCCGTTCCTTTCTGGAACGGGCCGATCTCGTACTGCAGATTCCCTATGGTCGGCGTTTCGCCGGGTCGCTGGGGACAACAGCGGCAACCGCCGTGCTGGCCTTTGAGATCATGCGTCAGCGCCGGGCAAAGAAGGGCTGAACACGGGCCACAAGCGCTGAGGGCGTTGGAGGGCCGCCGGGGCCGGGAGCGGTGTCAGGCGACGATGCGCCCCGGCAGCATGGTGGTAGATCGTTACCAGGCGTAGTGTTCCGGCGCGGTCTTGTAGCCGGGGAAGATCTCATCCAGTGTCTTGAGCTGTTCCTCGCTCAGTTTGATTTCCAGCGCGCGCAGGGAAGCCCCGGTGAGTTGATCCATGGTGCGCGGGCCGATGATCGGCGCGGTCACCGCCGGCTGGTGCAATAGCCAGGCCAGCGCCACTGCTGCCGGTTCCTCGCCCATCTCGGCGCAGAAGGCTTCGTAGCGCTCCAGCTGCGGACGCATCTCCGCAATGCGCTTTTGCATGTTCTCAGAAGCGCGGCGGCCTTCCTCCAGCTTCTTGAGCACACCGCCCAGCAACCCGCCGCCCAGCGGTGACCAGGGGATCAGGCCCAGGCCATAGGCCTGGCAGGCCGGGATGACTTCCAGCTCAATCATGCGGGCAGCCAGGTGGTAGAGGCTCTGCTCGGAGACCAGGCCCATGAAGTTACGCTGGCGGGCGATCTCGTTGGCCTGGGCGATATGCCAGCCAGCGAAGTTGCTGCTGCCGACATACAGCACCTTGCCCTCCCGGACCAGCTGCTCCATGGCCTGCCAGATCTCTTCCCAGGGTGTGTTGCGATCGATATGGTGCATCTGGTACAGGTCGATGTAGTCGGTCTGCAGGCGGCGCAGACTGGCTTCGCAGGCCTGCTTGATATGCAGGGCGGAAAGCCGGCTCTGGTTGGGCCAGTCGCCCATCTCGCCGTAGACCTTGGTAGCCAGCACGACTTTCTCCCGGCGCCCGCCGCCCAGGGCGAACCAGCGTCCGATGATCTCCTCGGTCGTGCCCTTGCGGTTGGACTTGCCCCACCCGCCATAGACGTTGGCCGTATCAAAGAAGTTAATGCCCAGTTCCAGAGCTTTATCCATGATGGCCCGGGCATCCGCCTCGTCGGTCTGCGGCCCGAAGTTCATTGTGCCCAGGCACAGGCGGCTGACTTTAAGACCGGTGCGGCCCAGATAGGTGTATTCCATCACAACAACTCCCTCCTCAGCAGAATACGGATTATTCAGCACGGCTGATCGCCGCGCTCACCCCGGTCGCAGGCCGGGGGTGCCCCCGATTATAACGTATGTTTTCCTCCTATTCGGAGGCCATAAAGCGTGATCAGGCAGGCGGCCAGCCTCCGGGCCGGATAGCGGCAGCCTGAATCTCACCCGGCGGCGCTGTCTCCGGCGTTGTGGGGCAGAGGTTCGGAGAGGCCAGATTTGGTGCATTTGCCGGATTCGCCCATAATAAAGCGCAATACAGCAGCCAGTGCGGAAGACCTGCACGCGATAGAGGCCTATGACCGAACGCCTTTACTACACCGACGCCTACACCACGCGCTTTGACGCTCATGTCCGCGAACGGACGACCTATGAAGGGCGCCCGGCCCTGATTCTGGATCGCACCTGCTTCTACCCGGCCAGCGGCGGTCAGCCGCCTGACAGCGGGCAGATCAACGGTGTGGCGGTGGTCGATGTCCTGGTACGGGAAGCGGACGGGGCCATCCTGCATGTGCTGGCCGCCGATGTTCCCGGCGAGGTCATCTCCGGGGTGGTGGACTGGGCGCGTCGCTTTGACCATATGCAGAACCACACCGGCCAGCACATCCTGACCCGCGCCTTCAGTGAAGTCGCCGGGGCGGAGACCGTCAGCTTCCACCTTGGCGCGGAGAGCGCCACCATCGATCTGGATCGCCAGGACCTGGGGGCAGGGGCGATCGACGCTGCGGAAGACCTGGCCAACCGCGTGGTGATGCAGAACCTGTCGGTGCGGGCCTGGTTCCCCGCACCGGAGGAACTGGCCGGTCTTACCCTGCGCAAAACGCCGGAGGCCGTGAACGGGCGGCTGCGCGTGATCCGTGTGGGCGACTTTGACAGCACCGCCTGCGGCGGCACACATGTCGCCAGCACCGGCGAGATCGGCCTGATTAAGGTGATCCGCACGGAAAAGTACAAGACCATGACCCGCGTCGAGTTCCGCTGCGGCTGGCGCGCCCTGCACGATTACCGCGTCAAGAACGCCATCCTGCTCGGCGCGGCGGCAGCGCTCTCCACCGGGTATACCGAGCTGGCGGCGGCCATCGAACGCCTGCAGGCAGAGAACAAAGCCCTCCGCGCTGACCTGCGGGCGGCACGACAGGCGCTGCTGGTGGCGGAAGCGGATGCCTTATGGGCGGGGACGGAACCAGTCGGTGACCTGCGGGTGATCGCAGCGGCCTGGGAAGGCCGTGTTCCGGCGGAATTGCGCGTCCTGGCCAGCCGTCTGGTTGGGCAGCCGGGGACAGTCTGCCTGCTGGGCACGGCAGGGGAGACAGCACAGGTGATCATGGCCCGCGCCGCCGATGTCAAGCACGATATGCTGGCCCTGCTGCGCAGGACGCTGGCCACCCTGGCCGGGGAGGATGCCGCGCGGCGCGGTGGCGGGCGGCAGGACTTCGCTCAGGGCGGCGGGCTGCACGTCGATCTGGCTGCCCTGCAGACGGCGCTGCTGCAGGCGGCGCGCTCGCTGGGCTGAGACTGGGGAGGAAAGGCGCCATGCAGGAGATCGCCGAGGGGATCGTCGTCTCAAGCGCGTTTCGCCGCATCACGGTTGGCGCGATCGCCACCGGCAGTGGCGTGATCTGTGTGGATGTGCCGCCCTTCCCGGCGGATGCCCGCCGCTGGCACTCTGAACTGCTGGAATATTTCAAGCAGCCGATCTATGCTGTCATCCTGACTGACGCCCAGCGCGACCGGTTGCTGGGGCTGCACTGGTTTGACGAAGCGATTGTGGTCGCCCATGATGCTACCATGGCCGCCATGCGCCTGCTGCCGCCGGGATTCGTTGACCAGTCCGCCGACCTGCTGGCAACTCACAGCGACGAACGGATTTCCTTCATCGGCGTACGCCTGCAGTATCCCCGTGTGACCTTCAGCACGCGCCTGACCCTGCACCGCGGGACGGCAGCTATCCCCCTCATTGCCATGCCTGGCCCGACGCCCGGCAACGTGTGGATTCACCTGCCGGAGCGCCGGGTGGTCTTCACCGGGGATAGCGTCGTGGTCGGGGTGCCACCCTACATGGCCCGTCCGCAGAGCAAGGCCTGGCTGGAGAGCCTGACCCTGTTGCGCCGTCCACGCTTCGCAGCGGATGTGATCGTGCCGGGACGTGGCCCGCTGACCACCAAAGAGGCCACCGGGCCGCTTTCTGAATTCCTGCGCAATGTGCGCCGCCGGGTGCAGAGTTTTTGCCGCGCTGGCCGGGGACGCGCTGAACTGCCAGCGCTGTTGCCCGAAGTGCTGGCCCTGCTGGACATCCCGCCGGGCGAGGAGGACGAGGTCGAACGGCGAATCCGCGCCGGCCTGGAATCGATCTACGAGGAGTTCCTGGCGGAAGAACAGCAGGATCGCACTCCGGCGCCTCCCCCGCCGCCCTCTGCACTGGACTGAGGAACGCCGTCCTCTAACTGCCCGCAGCCAGCGGAGGTGCTTCCAGCATCACCGTCCCCAGAACGATCGAATAGTCGGTCACAACTGCGCCGCCCCGGTCGGTGACCACCAGTCGATCCCGGTTAACCGGCTCGTACAGGCCGGTACGGACGGTGTACTCGCCGGGCGGCAGATCGGCAGGCAGCGGGATGGTGACGCTATCCCGCAGCGTCACCCCACCCGGCCAGTCGCTGGTCGGGAAGCGGTCACCGAACGGCGGGCGGTCGTAAACCCAGTAATCCTGCCCGTTGCTGTGGAACAGGTGGATGAACTGCACCATATCAGCGCTGAGCATGGGGCGGGAACCGGTGCGCCACCAGAAAGCCAGCGGCAAAGTCTCGCCCAGAGTCGCTGCCTGTGGCAGGTCATAGCCGGCCAGCGTCAGGTCGCCGACGAAACGGTAATCGGTGGGCGTGGGCGGTTCCGGCAGCGTGGTAGGCGTCAGCACGGCCAGCCCGAACAGTTCGACGGTGTCCGGCGTGATCAGCGGCTGGTTGGAAGCGACGATCGGCAAGCCGTTCAGTTCCTCCATCGTCAGTGTCCGGCGCGGCGCATCAGGATACCAGACGCGCAGGGCAATGCTGTAACTGGAAGGATCGGTCGGCAGATCGGCGGGGAAGTCCAGACGCACGCGGTTACGTACAGCCAGTCCCGGTATCCAGGCCGAGCTGGGATATTCCCATTCGCCCAGCTGGATATCCGCCTGGGCCACCGACCCGGCATCGGGACGGCTGAGGGCGTGGAGGGAAAAGTGGTAATCCCGCGTCAGGGGGCGATCGGCGCGGAAGTAGATCGTGATATCCACCGCCCCGCCGGGGGCGACAGAAGTTGCTGACTGCCGGTAACCCAGCAGACGCAGGTCGCCATCGGCATACGTCAGAGCGACCCGCTGTGTCCCCGGCAGCAGTACCTCGAGCGAAGGGATCACCCAGGGATTGGCAACCGTCCAGGCCAGCCAGAGCGCCGCTCCGATGGCCAGCACCCGGCGGATGCGGCGACCGGCCTCCGGCGGTGCTTTGACCAGCAGGTAGGAAAACAGGGCCGCCAGCACCAGTGTCACCCCGGCCATCTCCAGAAATTCCTCGGCAAAGCCGTAGCTCTGGCAGGGCACCCCCAGAAACTGATCACTGCAGGCGAACCAGGTAACCTCGTAGGAACCAAAGCGCAGCAATTGCTCGTTGGAGAAGGCGTCCAGGGCCACGCCGGAGAAGCCCATGATCCCGAAGCCGAGCACCATCAAAATGACCAGCCACCGCTCGCGGCGGAAGATCAGTGCCCAGGCCAGGACGGTCAGACCGACGGCGGAAACGCCGGCCAGCGGGTACAGGTAACGCCACAGCAGCACCGACTCATGCAGGGCGAAGTATTCGTCGAGGCACAGGAAGGCAAACAGCCCGGCCAGGAGCAGCCAGTAGACGCGATGCCAGAGGCGCGGCCAGCGCCCCAGCAGGCCGATCAGCAGGGCGACCAGCATAGCCAGCACGTACTGCAGCGAGGAGAAGATCGCCCCGGCGGCCAGTTCCGAACTGGGATGGAAGAACCAGCGCCAGAATCCCGCCTGATCGCGGGTGGGCAGATGCATGCTGATGATGAAGACGGCAATCCCCAGGAAAACCGCCAGCAGCCGGCGTGCCGCCGGGTGCAGGAAGCGCCCGGCCAGCGCTAGGACAGCCAGCAGATAGCCGCCCATCACCAGGGCCAGCATCAGGATGACGCGCGTCTGCTCGGTCATACTCATCTCCTCAGCGACCACCGCTCCGCCGGGACAGGCGACGCCCGGCCCTCTCACATGCGCCGGGCCGGGCGCCGGTCATGGTTTGCTATCGGGCCAGGCTATGATACGGAGTCGGGGCCTTTCCTGCAAGCGGCCTCGCCAGCCTAGCGTAGCGGCGTCAACTGGACAAAGTTCATGATCCCCAGGTTGCGCTGGCAATCGTTGGGGAAGGCAACCAGCTTCGGATCGGAGACGCGCCGGGTGCCCTGGAAGATCGTCACACGGAAGACATGGCTGTTAGGGCCGTCGGCCACCTTGATCTCCCAGCCGGAAGGCCCGTAGGCCGTCGCCGTGCCGGAGACTGTCTCCAGCCGCACGGAGGGATCAGTCACGCCCTCCAGACGCACGCTGAAGCCGATCAGCGGTTCCCCGTTCAGACCGACGATCTGTCCGCCCAGCCCCTGCCAGCCGCAACCCAGTTCCGGATGGGTGAACTGTGGCGCGAAGACCACCCGGTTGCCCTCCAGCCCGAAGGCCATCAGATCGGGCAACAACGGGAACTCCGGCGTGACCGTCGCGCCGGGGGCGGCAGGAGTGATCTCCGGCGGGAGAGGGGTTGGCGTGGGTTGCAGGCCGAGGGCCAGGATCTGCGCCCGCGCCTCCTCAAAGCCGCGCCGGGCGTTCTGCAACGTCGGTAGCGCCGCCTGGAGCAGCTCCTGTGCGCCGGGGTAATCCAGCTGGCGCAGGCGGCACCACTCATGCCACAGATTGATAGCCCGACCGGTCTCCTCCAGCCCTTCGTTGAGGGAAGCGACCAGTGGAACCAGTTCCGGGTATTCCATCAGGTCGCCCTC
>FWPV01004717.1_pt1 | contig 20513 bp, 15 predicted proteins | sample 2228371 | NCBI WGS metagenome assembly FWPV01 (sample SAMEA103939776, study PRJEB20133) | metagenome | reverse complement strand
CCTTTATCTTTTCTTCAACCTCTTTCCGTGCTTTCTCCAGAGGCGTGTTCGGCCTGCTGCAGCACGAGGCATAGAATTTTATTTTCGGCTCGGTTCCGGAAGGCCGTGCAGTAATAATACTATGATCCTCCAGTATAAACTGTATCACATTCGACGAAGGAAGGTGAATATCTTTTTTAAGAATATTTCCATCTATATATCGTGTGGTCCCGTTGCTGTAATCTTTTATATATGTTACCCGCAATCCGGCGAGCGAAACAGGCGGGGCCTTTCGGAATTCATCCATAAGTTTTTTCATGGTTTTCAATCCCGATTCCCCTTTGAAGTATTTGGATATCTGGATCTCCTGGAAATATCCGTGACGCTGCCACAGAACCGCGAGCTGATCGAAAAGCGTACGTCCGTTAAGCTTGTGAAAAAGAGCCATCTCTGCTGTAACCAATGCCGCAGATACGGCGTCCTTGTCACGCACTTCAGTATTGAGAAGATAGCCGTAACTCTCCTCTCCGCCGGCAAGATATGAATATCCGCTGCCGTCGGATTCGAACTCTCTTATTTTTTCTGCAATGTATTTGAATCCGGTAAGCGTATCGATGCACTCCACGCCGTAGGAGCATGCAATAAGGCGCTGGAGTTCGGTTGTTACGATTGTTTTGATGAATACCGGTTTTGAGGGCATGGCGCCTTTCTCAGTTCTTGCCTGCATAATATAATCGGCCAGTAAAGCGCCTATTTGATTACCGGTAATAAGTCGGAATGTATTATTGTCGGGAGCCGCGACGCCCAGACGGTCAGCATCCGGATCCGTGCCTATAACCAGATCGGCGCCTTCGCTCTGGGCCAGTTCGAGCGCCAGTTTCATAGCCGAAGGCTCCTCGGGGTTCGGATACTTTACAGTAGGAAAATTTCCGTCCGGGGCCTTTTGCTGCGGAACGAAAAATACATCAACCCCCATTTCACGCAAAGCCCGTTCTACAGGCATAGCGCCTGTGCCGTGCAAAGGCGTGTAAACAACTCTGAATTTTCGGCCGTGATTTTTCAACAACTCCGGCCTTAAAGAACATCCCTTTACCATTTCGATAAACGCGTCGTCGATTTCCTTATCTATCATTATAAGAAGACCACGCCTTACTGCCTCTTCCCTTTCCATCACGTTTGGTTTACCCCTAACGCTTCTGACCTCGTCGATAATATTCTTGTCGTGAGGGGGAACCACCTGTCCGCCGTCTTTCCAGTAAACTTTATACCCGTTATATTCGGGCGGGTTGTGGCTTGCGGTCACTACGATTCCGGCGGTCGCTCCAAGTTTCCTTATTGCAAACGAAAGTTCCGGCGTCGGCCGCAAACCGGTGAAAAGGTATGTGCGGACTCCGTTGGCACAAAGAACCCTGGCAGCCTCCAAAGCAAAAAGGTCTGAGTAACGACGCGAATCGTACGCTATCACTGCGGAACCTTTTCCCTTATCTTCGGACTTATTTATATAATTCGCCAGCCCCTGGGTCGCCCGCCGGACCACAAAAGGATTCATCCTGTTGTAACCGCCGCCGATTACCCCGCGAAGACCGCCTGTACCGAAATCGAGATCGGTAAAGAAACGATCATTTAGTTCATCTATATCGTTTTTCCTGATTAATTCCTCAACTTCATTCCGGAAAATTTCGTTATCTTCGTTCAAGATATAATTATTGGCGTTAGCAATTATTTCATTCGTTTCCAAGATTATACTCCTCAAACAAATCTTAAATAAAACAATGATCCGAACGATTAAATTAGAAAATAAAAATACTGTATGGTAGAAGAGCTTAAACAGTGGCAAAAGAATCCAAAGGAAAAAACTAAGGGGGGGCAGGATAATTAAAACATTATTCAAGACAGATCTGAAATTTTAAAAAATTATATATTAAAGTGTTAGGTTTATTATTTTAGATAGTTTCCGATAAGCTTTTTCAGAAAAGGGCTTACCTTACCTTTAATTGACAGATGAAAATAAGATGCGTTTATCCCCGTTTCCGCAAATTTCTTGAAGGGCATACCGAACTTGACGGAGAGTTAAAGAGGTATGTTGTGGGAAATTATACCATGCCGCCCTCGCTGGCATTGCCTATTATCGCGGCGCTTACTCCTCCCGAGATCGAGCTGGCGCTTTCAGACGATAATATCAATCAACCTATTGATTATGATGAAAAAGTAGACGCCGTAGCCATAAGCTTTTTTACGCCTCAGGCGAAAAGGGCTTATGAAATAGCAGACGAGTACCGGAAGAGAGGGACGAAAGTAATTCTCGGCGGAATCCATCCTACAGCGATGTCTGAGGAGGCGTCACTGCATGCCGATGCTGTTTGTGTGGGTGAGGTTGAGCCGGTATGGAATAACATTTTATCGGATCTTACCGCCGGAAATTTACAACCGCTTTACTCGTCGGAACCAGGCTCCTATCCGCTCGAAAATCTCCCCATTCCCAAACGGGATATTTTTCCGCGGGATGTATATAAGTGGAACGCCCATCTTGTACTTACAACCCGCGGCTGCCCTGTCCGCTGCATGGGATGTCCGATTCCGGGCAAGGAGGGCGCCAATGTAAGGTTGAGACCGACGGATAAAATCATAGAAGACATCGTCGGAATGCCGTACAGGCAGTTTTACTTTACAGACGATACTATAATGCTGCCCGGTAGAAAATACATAAAATTCATACTTCAGATAATGGAAAAAACCGCTTCTCTTGACGTAAGCATCTTTCTGGCCTCCACAATGATGATGTGCAACGATCCGTTGTTCTACCGAAAGCTTAAAAAAGGCGGAGTTTCTTCAATATATACTATATTCGGATTCGATCCGGTCAGCATAGAGCTTCTGAGCGGAACTGGGGACGGGGAATTATGGCGTAGGTGCGTCGATCTTGTGAGGATGATTGAGGACGCCGGAATACATTTCTTCGGTTCATTCGGAATAGGTTTTGATTATCAGAACCGCTCTTCCAAATTCGAGATCCTGCGGTTCTGCTCCGAAAGTCTTATAGATCTGGCTGAGTTTTATATTCCGACGCCGTTTCCCGGCACTCCCTTTGGTAATAAGATCCGGTCGGAGGGGCGTATTCTTCACCGTAATTACGATCTGTGGAATCACGGCAATGTCGTTTTCAGACCCAAACACTTTACAGAAAATGAGCTTCTTGACGATTTCTATATGCTGTGGAAGGAATTCTATAACGGCAGGAGCCCTGAAAAAACCCTCAGAACATTCGACATAACTTCTTCAGACACAGAAAGTAACCGTAGATTACAGGACAGGTCCATTGGGAAAACAATTTGATGCAGTCGTAATAGGTTCCGGCATAAGCGGACTTACGTGTGGGGCGTTTCTTGCGCGGGCCGGGATGAAGGTATGCGTATTAGAGAAACATTCGAAAATAGGCGGCTATGCCCATAGCTTTAAACGGGGCATCTATCGCTTTGAATCCGGAGTGCATTCCGTACCTCTTGCCCCGGATGGTTTTATTTTTCATCTGCTGCGTCTCCTGGGCGTAGAATCGACGATAAAGGCTGATGCTCACCAGACGATGTACAATTTTACATACGGTAAAGAGTCGTACGGCATGCCTGGTCGTCTGGAGGATATTATCGCTAAATTGACGTCCGACTTTCCCGGTCAGGCTAAGAACATAAAGGCGCTGATAGACGATATGCGGTATCTTTACGAAAAGCTCATAGTTCCACTTTTCCATTTCGAGGAACGCTTTACGGAACGGGATCGGAAAGTTATAGCCGCATATTTCAACATTTCTTATAAAAGTTATATAGAAAGGTTTATTAGCGATCCGAAACTTGCGAATATTCTCGTTAGCCAATGGCCTTTCTGGGGTGCGACTCCCGAAAGATCCTCCACGATTTTCTGCGCTCTTGCCTTTTACGTGCATGGCCTCGAGGGTTCACACCATATTTTGGGAGGATTCTATAGATTGGCCGACGCTTTTGCCTCGGCAATCACGGCCAGGGGAGGTGAGATCCGAACTTGTGCCGAAGCTACCGGTTTCAAAATCGAAAACCGGATTATCCGTTCAGTATATACCGCAAGTGGGGAAGAAATAGAAGCGAAGATTTTCGTATCGAATATAAATCCGTATGTAATTCATAATAAGATTGTTCCATTGGAGTGGCGCAATAAGATATGGCAAATAAGACTTACAAGACTTCGGCCGTCGGTTTCGGCTTTTGCACTCTATTGCGGACTAAAATATCCTCTCGATTTACCCGGGGGAAATGCTATATATTTCACGTTCGCTCATACCGATTTTCCTGGAATATTTCAGTCTTTCGAGAATATCGGCAGTAAAGATCCCGAACACCTTATTTTTCTTCAGACAATTCAACCCGGCGAGCCGCCCAATCTTATGATCATGACCTTTTGCAGGGGAGAGTCGGGGGGGGGCTGGAAAAACCTGAAGAGGCAGCTTACCGAAAAGGTGATTTTGGCGGGGGAAAAATATATTCCCGGCCTGAGGGATTCTATTGACATAATAGAAACAGCCACCCCTGCTACATTCGAAAAATTCTCTGCTAACACAGCCGGAGCGCTTTACGGTTTCGAGAACACAAAAGACGTTTACGGAGAAGCGAAACTGCCTATTACAACCTACATCAGAAACCTTTTTCAGACAGGCCACTGGTGCAAACCCGGCGGAGGCATATGGAATGTCGCCGAATGCGGATATACAGCGGCAAACATTATTTTACGTAGGTGTTAGGCAAAAAATAGTCTGTAGTTATTCAACTGTTCCGGCCGAACAAAACGTCCCGGCTTTGAGCTTAATTTTTATGTTGCCCGCCGTTATTCCCCTCGTGAGGATCAAGATATCGGCCTTGTAAAAAAAAGAAGTCTTGGAAATTAAATTAAAAAGAAACCCCTACAAGTTCCTCGCCTTATAAGGATTTCTCTGGTACACCATGGAGGACTCGAACCTCCGACCCGCTGATTAAGAGTCAGCTGCTCTACCGACTGAGCTAATGGTGCAATCAATAAAAAATAATTTCAAGAGTAGGTAATTTCAATCGAATTTCCACAATAAGGGGTTGTTAAGTATATGCCTATTTTTAATGATTATTGTTGCCAATAAAAAATTCATAAAAAAACGATGCTTTTAAAGTAAAAATGTATTATATTATTAATGTAATAATAACCTATTACAATATTATATCGGAGGAATTCTGGCATTTAAATTTGTTTTAAACGACTCAAGCGGGGTGCCTTATTACCGCCAGATAGTCGATCAGGTCATATACGGCGTAGCTAACGGGCTGTTAAAACCCGGAGACCAGTTGCCCACGGTAAGAAGGCTTGCCGTTGACCTTAAAGTCAACCTTAACACCATTGCAAAAGCCTATAATGAACTTGAGTTACGGGGTATAGTAAATACTCAGCAGGGAACCGGCACATTTATTTCCGAAAGAAAAGCGGAATTCAGTCCGGAAGAGAGAAAAAACGCGTTGGAAAACATTTGCGCCTCATTTCTAGATCAGGTGGCCGCAATAGGCGTAAGTACAAAGGACGCCATATCGACTCTTAAAAAGATAGAGAATGATCGGATCTGTCGTGAGAAAAGGAGTTAGAAAATGATAGACAAAAAAAATTATAAGGAGCTACCCGACTATAACCCGTTTTTCGACAGAATAAAAAAGAGCTTTTTGTGCTTTAGACGTTATACTCCTAATATCATACTTTTACTTGTTGCTTTCGGCGTCTTTATTGGATTACGTAAACTCCCGGAAGCGTCGGTCGTTATTTATGCGCCGGCAGCGGCGGTTCTTGTAATAACCGCGTTTTCGGTGCGTATTGCGTTCGAGTGGGAAAGGGTGCCGCTTTTAAGGTTCGGTAAATTTACAAAAACAAAAGGGCCGGGTCTGTTTTTTATTATTCCATTCGTAGACCTTCCGTTGGATTATGTTGATACAAGAATTATCGTTACGGACTTTTCGGCAGAAAATGTTCTTACAAGGGATGCTGTGCCCGTATATGTTGATGCAATAATATTCTGGATGGTATGGGACGCGGCTAAAGCCAAATTGGAAGTTGAAAACTACCGACAGGCGGTTCCCCTGAGCGCCAAAACCGCGCTTCGTGATATAATAGGCAAAACATCGCTGAGCCGCCTTCTTGCGGACCGCAATGAAATCGGACATGGGCTTCAGAAATATCTCGACGCAAAAACCAATCCATGGGGAATCACTTCACTGGCTGTCGAGATAAAAGAAATAATCATACCGAAGGAACTTGAAGAAGCTATGAGCAGGGAGGCCCAGGCCGAAAGAGAAAAAAATGCGCGGCTTATTCTGGGTTCCGCCGAAATCGATCTCGCTCAGAAATACGCGTCCGCTTCAGAAGCATATAAAGGAAATTATGAAGCCTTAACGCTCCGTTCACTTAATTCACTTATGGATGCTTTAAAGAATAAAGGCTCTATGATATTGGTTCCGTCGGACGTCCCGAATCTTATGAATAAGGCAATTGCAGCGGCTCTGGCTAAAAACAAAGCCTCCGAAAACTTATCACCCGAAGCCGGTGAGAGGATTAAGACATAAACCAACCGGTAAAAATAAAGTATGTAATATGAATTAACCTTCTTCGGGATTATATCGACATTATCAAAAGGATATGATTATGCTTCGTGACAGATTTTTTCGGTTGCTGGCGATACTGACGACGCGGCACAACCGCAGAGTTCTTATCGGCTGTATTGCAGCGACGGTTGTGTTTGTTTTGGTTTCGGGCAGACTTACAATGAAGACACAGCTTACCGACATGTTGCCGAAAGGCATGCCGCAGATAGAAGAGTTTGTTAAAATAGTCGACGAATACAAGTCCGCAATGACGGTAATGTTGACTATAGAGAGTAAGTCGAAGGACGTCGAGGCGATGAAGCAATGTGCCGAAGATCTCTCTTCGAGGCTCGAAAAGATATTTATGTACAAACCTCGCAATCCCGAAGCTATGGGAATAGGCCGGAAAATAGCATACTGGTGCGGTAAGTTCCCTATTGACGGCGTAACTTACGACACTCTGAAACTTGTAAACAGAATCGATTATAAAACAGACAGGGAGTTCATCGAAAAAAACGGCCTTATTATACAGAAAACAAAAGATCTGAAATCAATGATAAACATGTATGGTTCTCTGCGACTTCCGGATCTGATAAAAAACATCAACGACAACTTCGAAAGGGAGTATATAGAAGACCCGGAGAACCTTTCCTCACTTGACGGCGAAGGAAAAGCCGTGCAGGGGCTTGAAGGAATACGCAGATTGATTGCATCCATCGACTATATCAACAGAGGCGATACATTGGGCGCCGCAAAGGCATTGGAATCGTTTATCTCGGGTGAAGAGTATTTTTTATCACCCGACAATACGATGCTTCTTATGATGCTTCAGCCTGCTGTTTCGATGGAAGAGTTCGAAGACGCCATGTATCTGGGATACCGAATCGACGACACACTGTCGCTTATACGGAAGAAATACCCTGAGCTGCAACTCGGCCGGAGCGGCGCAATGATGATCCAGATCGACGAAAACAACGCTCTGGCCAGAGATTTCGGATGGTCGAGCGTTGCTGCAATTTTATTAATTCTCTTTCTGCTTGTCGGCTCGTTCCGCAGCTGGAAAAATCCTTTCTATTCAGTATTTACGCTTGCGATTGCGCTTCTCTGGACGACAGGCATTATTGCCCTTTTGTTGCATTACATCAACATGATGTCAGCGGCGTTCGGCATTATTCTCATAGGACTCGGAATCGATTTCGGAATTCACATCATTTCGGGATTCCGCGACGGTAAGGAACAGGGAATGATAACCGAAGACGCGATTTTTTACACATTCGGCCGTTACGGCCCCGGCATAGTAACCGGAGCCGCCACCACGGCAATCGTTTTTTTCGTTCTTATCTTTACAAGATTCAAAGCCTTCGCTGAAATGGGAATAGCCGTAGGAACCGGAATCCTTACCGCTCTCGCCGCTATGCTGATTCTGCTTCCCGCTCTTATCGTTTGGGACAATAAAGGATACAGCGTTCTCGGCAACGATCTTCGCAAGGCGGGACTCGGGGCGATCTGCAACCTCTGGAATGCCGCTGCATCAGGCATAGGAGCGTTTTTCAGGGCTTCTTTTTTCAAAGTACTAACCCAACCGCTTCAATTCGGTTTTCTGGAACGCTCGGCCGTTTTTATAAGTAAACCCCACGTTGCCGCGGTTATTATATGCGTATCTTTGCTTGCGACGGTTCTCTCGATAGTAAATTTTCGGAAAATCGGTTTCGAATACGACATGATGAAAATGGAGCCGGAGGGCATTCCTTCGGTAATCTGTCAGGATAAGATTCTTGACAAATTTGAAATATCACCCGACTATGCAATGGTAAGAGCCGGGAGCCTCGGGGAATGCCGGAAAATCGTAGATGAACTTAAGAAACTAGGTAACCGGACAGGCCTTATCGGATCGGTCGACGCAATCACCGAATTTTTGCCCGAACCCCATATCCAGCAGGCCAATATACCGATAATCGAGTCCTTCAAACGACGTCTCGACACCACTGTTATTAGTGACGAATTCGATCTGAAGGATCTCGGAATGCTTGAAAAAGAACTGGTGCGTCTTCATCAGAATATAGTCGAAATAGGGGAACTATCGGTTATGAGTTACGGAGAAAACAATAAAATAATCGAAAAATGCGACCAGATAACAGGCAAATCCGACGAAGAGAGCGCTATATTGATGCTGGCAGAAAGAATAAAATCATTCTCCGAAAATCCTTCTCTGCTCGGAAAATTCCAGGCTGTTATGGGAAGAGTAATGAAACGAAAACTATCGGCAATGACGTCGACCGAACCGGTAACGCTCGAAAATCTTCCCTATGAAATTAAAAAAAGATATGTCAGCGAAAAATCCGGCGCTTTCCTTGTAAACGTTTATCCGAAACATTATATATGGGAAGAGAATAAGCTTAGAAAATTCAATGAGGCAACAGTAAAGGTTACAGACAGGATTACCGGTATGCCTATGCTGACAATGCTGATGATTGATCTGATGAAGGACAAGGGAGCGCAGGCGGTTATACTGGGAGCGATTGCCGTTTTCGCGTTTCTTCTTATCGATTTCCGGTCGATATTCTATACCATTGCGGCAATTATCCCGCTGGCAATGGGAACCTTATGGATGGTAGGACTTATGGCTGTTTTTCAGATGAAATTTTCGCTTTCAAGTTTTATGGCGCTGCCGCTTATAATAGGAATAGGAATAGACGACGGAGTGCACATACTTCACAGATATCGCCTCGAAGGGAGGGGTTCCATGCCACTTGTAATCAGATACACGGGCAGAGCGATACTTCTTACCTCTCTTACAACCATGATAGGGTTCGGATCAATGGGCCTTGCATCTCACAGGGGAGTGGCGGACATGGGAAAGATACTCTTTATGGGAGTAGGAACATGCTTTATCGCGTCTGCTTATTTGCTGCCTTCAATCATTACCGTATGGGAAAAAATATGGAAAAAATTAAATAAATAATAAACGTAACATTGAAAGTAATAAAGTAATAGAGAATAATTTCAAAGAAGGAGGGCTTACGATGCTTTTCAAAACCTTATTATCGATAGTAATGGCGGTTATGGTCATACACGCCTTAACGGTAGACGATATTCTTGACAAAATGGAAGAAAACGAAAGCGCTTCAACCTCACGGATTTCTATGACTATGACCGTAATCGACCCTGACGGGAGGGAAACCGTATCGGAGCTTACGGCATACAGTGCCGACAAAGGAGAAAAAAGCCTTATGGAATATACGGCTCCGGCACGGATAAAGGGTATGAAAATACTTTCACTAAACGACGGCAACGATATCTGGCTGTACTCTCCCCGCACCCAAAGAGTCAGAAAGATCGCAAGCAACCAGAAAAATCAGTCGGTAAACAACTCGGACTTTTCCTTCGAAGACATATCTACCGGAGACCGCAGGAAAGATTATTCATGCAATCTCCTTGCCGACAAGCGGATAAACGGAACCGATTGCTTTACAATAGAGATGAAGCCGAAAAAGAACGGTATTTCATATTCCCGCATAGTCTATTACGTCGATAAGAGCAACTATCTGCCGGTTGAGGGTGAATATTTCGATGAGTCGGGTAATTTATGGAAAAAGCTCTACATGAAGAATCCTTCGAAAACCGGCAAATACTGGAATGCGGAATCCGTCGAAATGCACAATATCCTTAAGGGAAGCAAGACCATAATGAAAACCCTCAAAGTCGAATACGATATAGAGCTTGACAAAGAATTATTCGGCGAACGCAACCTGAAAAGATGACGTCTCGGGGAAGCTGATTTGGAAATATTTACAACCCGGAAAGGAAAACGGCCATGGAAAAAAAGAGATTTTTTATAATATTGCCGGCGTTTCTATGTCTTTCCGCATACTCTGCCTCACGGTTTTCCGGATATGTCGAAAACGTTACAGCCATATACGGCGATAAAGACCGTACATGTACAGACATTGCCTCTGCAAGGCTGGAAGGTTCGTGGGAATATAAAAACCGTGGTGGGGTTGAAGTCGACGCCGTAATCTCGGCTGCACTTCACCCGCTGGATCCTTTTGCGCTTATGCGCGATTCATCGGTAATCCGACGTATCATCGGCTCGGCCGTGAACGATCTTCTCAATTCTTCTCTCTCTTCGCCCGACACGGCGTCCATTATAGGTAAAGGACTCAACGAACTGACGCTTCTGATATCGCGGCCGATGGATAATCCGGCTGAAACCGATAGATTTATCCGGCACCTCCCTTACGCCTCTTTCTATCCGAACCATTCGGTGATTCTCGACAGAGCGCTCGTCAAGTTATTCTTCAAACGGATGGATCTTTACATAGGCCGCCAGACGATAGGATGGGGAAGCGGCTACGCATGGAATCCGACCGACGTATGGAACAGAAAGAACCCTGCCGACCCTACGGCTCCCCGCCGGGGAGTAAACGCTATCAGGGCAGAAATTCCGATGGGCGACCTGTCGGGACTTTCTGTAGTCGTTTCACCAGGAACCGGTCTGGAACAAACCGGCACGGGAGCCCGTTTTAAAACAAACGTAGCAGGATATGATATGTCGCTTTCTTTCATCAGAGTGTATACGGCCGACGCGGCACTTCTCAATATGCCGGAACGTCTGATCGGCGGAGGCGATATTTCGGGCCAGATAGGCGATATAGGAGTTTTTGCCGAAGCCGCGCTTGTAAATCCGGTATATGAAAACCGTAAATATTCCGATCTCAGCCATCTCTATGCGCAAACGGACGTCGGCTGTTACTATACATTCGAAAACGGCCTGTATGTGATAGCCGAATACTATTTCAACCGTCCCGGCGCAGCCGATAGCAAAGACTATGATCTTACCTTGCTTCTGCACACACTTATCGGAGATATGGCGGGTATGGGACGGCATTACTGCTTTGCAGGTCTTACGAAGGATTTTTTACGTTACTGGCAGTTTTCCTTAAATGTTCTTGGGAACGTCAGTGATCGCTCCGCGATGCTGATGCCGTCCGTCGAATATACTCATACAGAAAACGTCGCTATTAGACTGGGATGCAGTTTCGGCATCGGTGATAAAAAGCATTCGGAATTCGGCGGCGTCAACCACAGCGCCGCGCTGACGGTAAACGGTTTTTTCTGATCGGTCAAGGGTAAAATAAGCCGCTTTGGTTTTTTTAAAATATCTGTCCTCTCCAGTGAACCCGACGCCTACCGTGATTCACAGAATAATCGAATACCATATAGTCACTTCTGCCGACAACAGAAAGGGAGCTTGGGATGGCGAAGGGAGGTATTGTTGTCATTTTTATTTTTTTTATTACGGTCATCACTTTATACGCTGCATATACCGACACCTATACCGGGCGGGTGATCGACAACAGCGCTCCGCCGCAGCCCATAGCAAACTCAGTTGCTGCCTGCGCCAAACATTTTCTAGGCGACGGCGGAACCGACGACGGGGTCAACAACTGAGTGACATCGATATCGGACGCCACAATGCGCGCAATTCACCTGCCACCTTATGCCGCGGCGGTAAGAGAACAGGCGGCGACAGTGATGCCGTCTTACCACATCTGGGTTCATCACGGAGGAGAGTGGAAACAGACTCTCGACCGCTATACCCTTACCGCTGTTTTAAAAAAAGAACTCGGCTTCGACGGCTTCTGCACCAGCGACTGGGACGCGATACTTCGCGCATGCGACAACTACCAGGTGGACTGCGTATCCCGCGCCGTAGATGCCGGACTGGATATGGCAATGATAATAGGAGATTGGAACTGCGGTGAGTTCATCAATTCCGTAAAAACCGGAGTCGGTAACGGTACAATCCCCGCCTCACGTGTCGATGACGCCGTTCGAAGAATATTGCGGATCAAATTCAGGATCGGACTTTTCGAAAACCCGTACTCCGACCCGGTCCTGCGGTCGCAGATTTACAACGAAGAAAGCAGTGCCGTGGCTCGCGAATGCGTGCGTAAGTCGCTTGTTCTGTTGAAAAACGAAGACGCTGCGTTACCGCTTAACAAATCGGAACGAATTGCGGTTGTAGGACCGTGGGCAAACAGCATAGGCGCACAGTGCGGCGGATGGACCATTTCCTGGCAGGGTAATATAGACCATAAAGGCATTGCGGGAGAGACGATTCTGCAAGGAATGCAGAAAAAGGCGGGAGACAATGTCTATTTCAGCGAATACGGAGATAATCTTTCGCAGGCCGATAAGGTCGTAGTGGTCGTGGGAGAAACGCCGTATGCCGAACAGTACGGCGACTGCGGAGTACCGGATCTGACCGAGTGCCCGCATGCATCGCTTATAGAAAAATGTTTCAAAAGCGGCAAACCGGTGGTTCTTATAATGATTACAGGCCGTCCATTGCTCATAGACACTGAAATCAACTGGTGTAAAGCGATCGTTTCGGCCTGGCTTCCCGGCAGTGAAGGAGGAGGTGTTGCGGACCTTCTGTTCGGAGATTTTGATTTTACGGGAAAACTTACACACTCATGGCCTGCTTCAGCGGAACAGATCCCTATAAATACGGGCCCCATTTACGAAGACGAAAAAAGAGGCTGCGCCGGAGCGCCCCTCTTTCCATACGGCTACGGTTTGAGATATTGAAAATATTTATATTCCATCGTCTGTCTGAATTCCTAGCCCAAGTTCCGCACCCAAGTTGACAAGAAGAAGCTTTTTTTTAAGTTTGGATTGCGTTTTTTTTGATGGTTTGGGACAATTTTGGTTGGAAATGTCGAAAATAGTGGCAAATGATGGGTTGGTTATGTGAATATTTTTTTGTTGAAATATATTGACAATATTAGTTTGATTATATAGTTACAAATGTATATTCGATATATTGAACCCAAGTCGGATCAACTAATTCATCAGTTGGTAATTTCTGGAACCATATAAATTTCATAGTAACAAACTACCTTCATAACTTATTGATTTATATAAAATCCGTCACTAAAAGTGCGGAACTTGGGTTAGTTGGCTGTAAACATATATCAGCATAAGACACATATTCCAGGACTTTGACATCCCACCTAGACCCATCGGCTAACACGGTGGCCATCCCTCGACAAGCCCGGGACCTATCATTTACATCTGCTATATAATAGCCGAACATGGCTTATCGCGTTCTGCAAGCCAGAGAGCAAAGGCATTCAGCCGATTTGCTATTTCACATTTAATGCCCTTACTAATAATTTCACTCATTGTCGCGTTGCCGCATTCGGCAATACGCACCAACTTAACCTCCTGACAAAGCGATCCAGCTTTTACAACAGAAAAAACAATACATAAAAACAAAAAAATAAGCATAAAGTTTTTATATTTTTCTGTATTTATTTTTATACGTATCTAACTTCCTGCAATCTATTAAAAATATCGATTAGTGTTTTTAATCCAGCAATTCCCTCATTATCTCACCCTTTGCAAAGGGCGTTGGAATATCGAAAAGAAAACCGACGGTTTTGCAGATATCAATAAGCGTTCTTTTCTTTTTGGAGATATGATTTTTTTTAATTCCCGGGCCTGCTGCCAGAAAATTCAACTGCCTGCATCCCCGACAACCGTCGCCGAAACCGTGAAAATCGTTGGTATGTCTGCCGTGGTCACTTAGAAAAAACAATACCGAGCGGTCTTTATAAATTTCATCATGCTGAATCCTTTCCCACAGATCGTAAACTATGGCGTCGATAAGAATTATGGATTCATAGTAGGCGTTGAGCATTGCTTCTCCGCCGCAGGAATCTTTCGAATCTTTAGCCTGACATTGATGTGGATACAGATAGGCTTCGTCGCCTTTTCCCGTACCCAGATTCATATACACAAAAGAAGGGTGATGCTCGAAGATATAAGATACTGCCTTCTCGTATATAGCGTTCTCCCTTACCTCGATGGATCCGTCTTCAAAAGTGGTATCTATGCTCGTGTCGGTATTTGCCGTAAATAAAGGAGCATAATTACTGCCGTAATCTTTATGTTTGCTGTAGCACAGGATTTCCAGATTTTTCTTGCTTGAAGCAAAGTAACTGGTTTTCCCACCGCTTTTCTTATTCCAATATTCAAAAAGCGTTGGAAATGCAGGAGGAGTGTTTTCGGCAACAGGATTTTCCAGAATATGCCATACTCCCGTAAGAAGGCTCATTTGAGCAGGTATTGGGTATGTCTGTTCAGAATTGTAGAAATTAGTGCATACCGTTCCATGCGGCCTTATCTTCGTCCATATATTATCAGTATAAAGATGGTTTTTGTTTCCAAGACCGTCATCGTAGCGAAGACCATTGACGACTATAATAAAAAGATATTCGGCCCGTCGGGTATTATCCGCCGCATATATAAAAACATCCCCTACAAAAAATAGAATAAAAATAAAAGATTTTAATTTGTTCATATTTTAATTTTATTCAAGAATTTCTTTCATTATTTTACCTTTTGCAAACGGGGTGGGAATATTGCATAATTCTCCCACGGTGGGGCAGATATCTATGAGCGTTCTTTTCTTTTTTGAAATATAATTCTTTTTAATCCCGGGGCCTATTATTAACAGATTCAGTTGCCTGCATCCCCGGCAACCGTCTCCATAACCATGGAAATCGTCTGTATGACGTCCATGGGTGCTTAGAAAAATAAATACCGAATTGTCTTTATAAACACTATCATCCTGAACCCGGCTCCATAAATCATACACAATGGAATCTATCATGATAATCGATTCATAATAACTATTAACATGTTCTGCCTCTTTGTCACTGCACCCCTCGACACGACATTCGAGGGCATGCGAAGGGCTTTTTTCCGGTTCATAATCAAGATTTAAATAAACAAGTGACGGATGATGCTCGAAGATATATTTCAATGCGTTGGGGTAAATGGTATTATCTTTCTTTCCGGAAGAATCTTCTTCTATGCTGCAGCTTTTTATAATAGTCTCGAATATGGGAGCATAAGTTCCTCCGAATCCATTGTATTCGCTATGGGTTAAAATCTCATATTGTACAATGGTCGATGCAAAATATGACGGGACCGCAGCGGGATCCGCCGATTTTTTATTCCAGTATTCGAACAGCGTCGGAAAAGCCGGCCGGATTTTAGTGCTGAGAGGATTTTCGAAAATATGCCAGACTCCGGTAAGTAGACTTGCCTGAGCTGGAATAGGGTAGGTTACCGCAGAGTTATAGAAGTTCACGCATATAGAACCCAGAGGTCTGAGTTTCGTCCAGATGTTTTCGGTATATAGATGGTTTTTATTTCCCAATGCATCGTTATACCTTAGACCGTTGGCGACAATAATAAAGCAATTGTTTGCTTTTTGTTTCTGACCGACGGAAGGCTGGCCAGAGAATGCCGACGTTACGGAAAATATTAGAAAAAATAATGAAAATAAATATGTTTTTCGAAATAAAGATTTCATTCTTTACTTAAATCCCCCTCCTCTTCTTTTGGGGAACCTCTTTCTTCCCATGTTGTTCCGTTATCTGAACTTGTTTTCAGAAAAATTTTCGCTCCCTGATTTTTGTTCTCCGGTTTGTCAAACCAGAACACATGCATTATTCCGGACAGAGTTCTTACCATCACCGGATTAATATAACGTCCTGCATCTGAGGTAAGATCTTTTTTTCCGGTTATAACGTTTCCGGAAGCGTCAATTACTCCGTAATGAACAACCGACTCGCCGCCGAAAAAGCTTGTCCACACCAGATGAAGATTTCCCGATCCGTCGAATTCCGCGTAAGGACATTTGGGGGACCTCTTTGACATAGGAAACAACGTTTTGCCGGTAATAGCCTCCTTTATTGTCAACGGATCGAAAGAAGCGAACTTCAGTTCGCCCAGTGGCAGATTATGTTTATCAACCCAGAAAAGATACGATTTTGTGCCGTCTGAAAACAGGGCCGGATTGTCGATTTCCCCCTGTATCTCTTTTGGTATTTTATTATAGGTTAAAATATATTCTCTGCTCCAGGTGGCTCCTCTGTCGATGCTTTTCCGGCAAACTATCGAATAAATCCTTTCCTCCTCTTTACTTCGAGAAAACAGCCTGCGGGTATTACTCCTGCCCTTTCTGTCTTCGTTTAAATCACCCCATACCACCAATACGTTGTTTTCTTTTGTCCATATTGACGGCGGGTAACAATAACACGAATGCTTTCCCACCTCTCCGAGAAGAACCTCTTTTTCCCATGTTTTACCGCTGTCATGACTGGCTTTAATAAAAACTTTAGTAGTTACATCCTGCCATATCAAATAGACATTTGCGCCGTCACATGAGATTGACGGGTATTGAGCGCTGTTTGAATTGGTTACCAGAACCCGTTCCTGCTCCCAGCTTCCTCCTTTGTCAAGGCTACGGGTATAACATATTTCCCCGTCAATTACGTTTCCGCAATCTACCCATGCAAGGTGAATTATTCCGGGACTTAAGGCTATTGCAGGGGGGAGACAGTCGCCCTCTTCCCTGCTGACTCTGCATTCCTTACCCCATGTTTTGCCCTCATCGCAGCTTTTTTTGAAATAAACGGTCGAAGGTCTCTTTTCTGAATATAACCATACTAAATAAATATTTTTTCCATCGCTCGTAACCGCAGGATGTCTGCAACTCCCTTTCATGGAAATAAAAGCTTCTCCGGCTTGCAACAAAGCCGCAAAAAATATCAGAAAAATACTTCCTTTCCAAAAACCCAACATTTCAAATACCCGCATGCAGCATCATAAGACTGATAAATAAACTTATAACTGCCATATTTTTAGTATTATATTAATATATATAATCAAGGATGATTTCTATGAAAAACTTATTTTTAGCTTAAAAAAAAAATTTATTGTTCTAAAGATCAGAAGTGTGCAATCGCGAGAGATAGCCACGTCCAACAGCTAATCGATATTTTTCCCCAGTACAAACACTTCCGTTACTCTACTCTTTCCGCCTTCGATTTTTATTAATATATCTTTAGTGAGGATAGGTCTTTCCATCTGAAATGAAAGGTACTCATATCCCGGTTTACACTCCTTTTTGGCAACCCATTTTAATCTGTCGAACCGGTCGTAGTATCCCAATTCGCATTTAGAAAGATAACTTCTCTTCTTCTCTTTGTCGACCATAGTATATAAGATTACTTCATATACATCCGCCGGGTTTTTCATTGTTATTTCGACCATTAGAGTAGTCACCGGTTTGGAAGTTTCTCTTTCTGTTACGTCGCCGAAATAGGTTGAGGGGTTATCCGGATCGCCTGCGATATCTCCGTCTATTATCTGTTTAATACGTATCCTGTCGGTTCTGTTTGTAGTTTGGACAAGAATACAATCTCCATCCAATGCGTTGTCGCAACACAAACATCTCCCCATCACCTTGTACTCGCCCCAGCCGTAGGCCCTGACGCTTTTATCTTCAAGTACAATATTGGAAAGTCCTTCTGGACTTTTTTTCTTTTTCTTATCTGATTTTACATGAGTTAGATCGGATGAAGGGGAGTTTTCGGTGGCAGGGGAAGACTCATTGCCCGAACCCCCGGCCCCGGTCGAAAGTACATCTTCCGGTACTTCAGAAAAGATATCATCTTCAGCCGTAGCTATAAAATTCAGAAAAAGAAACATTGCTGCCGCAGCCGATAAACTGATTATCCGGCCGCGCCGCCCTAAATGTTCTGTAAATGAAAATGGTTTCAAAGTTACATGTCCTTTTTATTGGGTTCCCAGTTCTCCCATGTTAAACCGTAGTCTCTGCTTATTTTCAGGAATATCCTCGACCATTGCTCTTTATCCTGCGACTCATCGAACCAGAATAAATATAGTACTCCGGAAGCGTTTATTGTGATTGCCGGACAATGAAAACGTCCCTCTTCCGTAGTCATATTCATAATTTTCCTTATCTCATTTCCCTTTGAGTCGATTGCCCCGTAATGGATAACCGATTTGCCTCCGAAAAAAGTTGCCCATGTTATGTGAAGATTACCTTTTCTGTCTATAGCCACTGAAGGACGCTTTGGGGACCTCTTCGGGGTAGGATAAATATTCTTTCCCGTAATGAAACCTTGTTGCTCCGACGGATAAAAACTCCCCCAGAAAAGTTCGCCCAGCTCTACGTTTCTTCTGTCAAGCCAGAATATATGCGACAACGAACCGTCGGAAACCATTATCGGATTGTCTATCTCGTCTTTCATTTCCTTTGGAACTTTGCACCTTGCAAGTAAGCGTTCTTTGCCCCAGGTACGGCCGTTATCGGAGCTTCTGCGGCATATTACGGAAGAAACCATCTGTTTATTTGAATTGGCAATAGTGACATTTTTTTCGTTAGACTGAAATATCGGAAACCCGAGCACTCTCACACTTAACCCTCTGTTGTCCCGCCTCATATCGGTCCATGCAATAATCAGTTCTTTACCGTTTACCGTAAAGGCCGGAGGAAAACAGAAACAGGAATGAGTGCCTACTTTACCTATAATAATATCGTTCTGCCATGTGCGGCCTTTGTCGTAGCTTGCTTTGAAAAATACCCTATTTTCTCCGTCCTGCCATATCAGATAAACATTATTATCCTGACAAACCAGAGAAGGGTAACGTGCATGGTTGGCGTCTTTCACAATTATAAAGTTCTTTTCCCAGTTGTCTCCTCCGTCGATGCTTCTGGTATAATAGATTTCACCGTTTATGGTTTCCGCGTAATCCACCCATGCTACATGTACAATACCAGAATTTACCGCCAGCGCGGGAGGAAGGCAGTCGGACTTCTCGTTACTTATTTTACGGGCGCTGTTCCATGTTTCTCCTTCATCGGAACTGCGCTTAAAATAGAGGTTTGTATTCTTCCCCTCCGCTAAAAGCCATACTATATACATTTTCTTTCCTTCAACTGCAACAGCAGGATATCTGCTGTCTCCGGTCATTGATATAAAGACTTCATCTTCCGATGCAGTCCATCCGCTTAACACAGAAAAAAAGATTAAAAAATAAAAATTAATAAAGATCCGAAATTTCATTATTAACTTCCGGCAATGTCCCGTGCTTCTTAAGGAACTCGCCAAGCATTTCGTTTTCCCTCATGCTATACATTTCATGTTCTTCATAACGGAAGAAACGAGCCTTACCAACGGTTGTCAACTTTTCTTCGAGATCTTTCCTAATGTTCTCAGATCCCTTGATATAAATAATCTCTCCTTTCTCGTCGAGCAGAACATAAACGCCTGCGGACTGCGGCGCCTTTTGAACGTTATTTTCAGAGAATTCAATATTATTCTCGGGCGGCAGTATGACGGGAGCAAACGAAAGTTTTTCTTTCTTTTTCCATGCCACACCTTTCTTTTCTCTCAACGCGCCTGTCGGGCACACAACAACACAGGCGCCGCAAAAAACACATCCCGATTCCCTATAGGAAGGGCCTGTGGTGCCTAATATGAATTCTCCGCTGCGATAGGTAAACCCTACTACTCTCTTTCCCTTTAGCTTTTCACATGCCCTTACACATCGGTTGCAACCTATACATAGATTAGGATCCACCAAAAAAAACGGAGTCTCGGTGAGCGGCAAATTTTTAAAAACATACTGAGATACATTCTCTTTAATAGTAATATAATCACATAACTTCTGAAATTCGCAATCACCGAATTTCGGACAACAGCGCCCCTCTTTTCCCTCTCCCTGAGGACATTTCTCCCTGTCGCATCCCGTGTTCTCGGAACATAGAAGACAGGCATGCGGATGGCCGGCAAGAATGCGGGCCAGATTGTTCTTTCTCGATTCTTTAATGGCCCCTGTGTTAACACGGATTTTCATCCCCTCTTCTACAGGCGTCTCACATGCCCGGCAAACCCCTCTTCCTTCGATTTCTACAATACAGATATTGCAGCCTTCGTATATACTATTTTCATGGCCATTATCTCCTGTTATCTTTTCACCATTCCTGTAGATATAAGTATCAACCTTTGTATTAGGTGCCGGCAAGAG
>FWPV01007182.1_pt1 | contig 20514 bp, 18 predicted proteins | sample 2228371 | NCBI WGS metagenome assembly FWPV01 (sample SAMEA103939776, study PRJEB20133) | metagenome | reverse complement strand
CGAGGCGTTCAATGGCGATGCGCGCCGTTCACTAGAGTGGCAAAAATCTCAGGTAAATGCAGAAACATTACAATATTTGCGCGAACTGCCCTCCGGGCCGCTGATACGCGGCAATGTGACCCTCGTCCATGGCTCGCCGCGCGACCCGATTTGGGAGTACGTTGTCAATACGCTGGTGGCGCGTCTGAATTTCAACGCGTTCGATACGGATTATTGCGTGGTGGGGCACTCGCATGTGCAGTGTGCGTTTTACTTGAATGAGAAAAACAGCCGCGTAGTGTTGGAAATTCCAAAAGTGGATGAGCCATACACGCTGAAGCCGCGCGTCATCCTCAACCCGGGTTCTGTCGGGCAGCCACGCGACCGCGACGCGCGGGCATCCTATGCAATTTATGACAGCGAAGCAAACACGTGGACAGCGCGCCGTGCTGCTTACGACGTGGCCAAAGTACAAAAACGCATCCGCGCAGCCGGGCTGCCTGAACGACATGCAGTACGGCTATTAGAAGGATGGTAGGTTACCCCGCGCGCCGACAATTGGCGCGCTTTTCTTTTTAGGGAACTATGTGGAACGCCTGAGCGTCTGGGGGTAGGAGTCACCTTACGAAAAAGGAGTATGCTATGAAACGCTTTGCCATTACGTTCCTCCTCGTTGCCTTTTTGCTGGCAGGTTGCGGCCAATCTAAAACGCCCTCGGTGATGGAATATCGCACCGTAGAAAGTGATTTTGCCGTGCAAGGCATGGCGCCAGCCATGGGCGGCGGCTACGCCGCCGAAAGCCCGCAATTCGCAGAAGGGTATAAATCGTTCGATGCGGGGGATATTTCCAGCAACACTTCAGACCGCCTGGTCATTCAAAACGCTGACCTGAACATTGTGGTAAAAGACCCTGAAGCAAAAATGGAGGCAATTGCAGCCATGGCCGCGCGCATGGGCGGGTTTGTAGTCAATTCCAATTTGTACCAAACCCGCACCGCTGGGGGGCAAACTGTGCCAGAAGCAAGCATTGCCATCCGTGTACCGGCCGAGCGGCTGGATGAAGCGCTGAATGAAATTAAACAGGGCGTGGGTGATGTGCTGTATCAGAACCGCACCGGGCAGGATGTAACGCAATCATATACCGACCTGAAGTCGCGCCTGAAGAACCTGGAACTGGCCGAGCAGCAACTGCAAGAGATTTTAGACAAAACCACCGACCCCGATGCAGTGGTCAACCTGTTCAACCAGTTGGTGTATTACCGTGAGCAAATTGAATTGGTAAAAGGACAAATTCAATACTTCGAGCAGGCCGCGGCGCTTTCGGCTATTAGCGTGCGCATTGTGGCAGAAGAAAGCATTGCCCCACTGGAAATTGGCAATTGGAAACCCCAGGGCACGGCGCGTGACGCAATTCAGATGCTCATCAACTTTATGCAGGGATTTGCTAACTTCATCATCTACCTGGTTCTTCTAGTCATTCCAGCAGGGCTTATGATACTTGGCCCCCTATGGCTGGTATGGAAAGCATTACGCCAGATGATGCGCCGCAACAACACAAAAACAGACGGAAAAGAAACCGCACCCGACAAGTCAGAATAAACACTGCCCAGCCCCGCTCTGCTGCTGTGAGAGCGGGGCTTTTGTTTTGCGATGGAGATGTCAGCCAAACATAAAAAAGGACCGATACATGTTAGCGAGAATTCAGGCTGTTTCACCGCACCCTCACTGCCAAATTTGCGAGGCGCTGCGGTACAGGAAGGGTATAATTTGCCTGGCATGGAAAAACTTATCCACGACGCACAGCAACTATTCAATATCACCCTGACGCCGCGCCAGGTTTCTGCGCTGAGCGTGTACGAACGTGAACTGATAGACTGGAATCAGCGCTTTAACCTGACGGCGATACGCGATGTTGAGGGGATTCGGACCAAGCATTTTCTGGATTCTTTTTCCTGCGCCCTGGTCTGGCGCGATGCGCCACCCACACGGCTGGTGGACATAGGCACAGGGGCGGGCTTTCCGGGGCTGCCGCTTAAATTGCTTTATCCCGCAATGCGCCTGACGCTGGTCGAATCGGTTGGGAAGAAGGCCCGTTTTTGTGAACACATCGTGAATACCCTGGGGCTGGAAGGGGTAGAGGTTATTCAGGCCCGCGCCGAAGACCTGGGGCAACTACGCGCGCACCGCGAGCAATATGACTGGGCAGTGGCGCGGGCGGTAGCGGGTATGCCCATTCTGGCCGAATATCTGTTGCCGCTAGTGCGCGTGGGCGGCGCGATGCTGGCCCAAAAAGGTGAAAGCGGTCCCGCCGAGGTGCAGTCTGCCGAGCGAGCATTCCGCATTTTGGGCGGGCGCATACGGCGCGTGCTGCAAGTCAACCTGCCCGGCGTGGTAGAAGATCGTTACCTGATCATTGTAGATAAAACGGCGGCCACCCCGCCGCAATATCCTCGTAAGCCTGGTGTACCAGGCAAACAACCGTTGTAAACTTTTGCAAAAAGGAGAAAAGATGACCACGCCAGGTACAACCCCCGTCCCTTATACGCGCTTTTCGGCCAAACTGACCGGCTCGCTAGACCAGATTAGCAAAATGATCGAAGAAAATGCCCGTCTGATTGACATGATTCAAGAAGTTGCGCTGGAATTAACCAATTCAATTGGCACGTTGCACGCGCTTACCGTCAAATATGCGGGCACTGCTAACGCAATTTTGGATATGCTGTTGCCCATTTTGCGCAACTTGCCCATCATTCCTAAAAATGTGATGGACATGCTGGTCAACCTGGAAGCCATTACCCAAAAAATCATTGATAACCAGGCAGAGACAAGCAAGGTAATTAGCGAAGTAAAAAGCGGTCTGAGCACCGGCGATGTGAGCAAATTGCAAAACTACAGCGGCGCCCTGCAAAACCTGACTCGCAGCCTGACAGCCATTTTGCCAAAATAAAACCAATAATGCACCGATTGCCACAAAAGAGGATATAATCTTTAGGGTGTTTTCCAGCACCTGTTGCACCATTTTTCACCCGTTATCAAGAAAGGAATCACTATGGGACTGTTTCAATCAATCCTCAGCAAATTGGGTTTAGGCAAAAAGGAACAAACCGCCGCTTCTGCCCCCGCAACGCCCGCTGCGCCCGCTGCTCCGGCGGCTGCCAAAGCCACTACCCCCACCCCGCTTGAACAGCAATATGTGCCCAAACCCGCCACAACCAGCGCCGCTGCCAAACCGCAGATGAAAGACGAAGAAGCAGCGCCTGCCCCCAAGCCTGAGCCAATGGCCATGGTAGATGTGGTTGCCAAACTGGAAGAAATGGCCCGCAAGGCCCCCCCAGGGCTGGATTGGAAAGTCTCGATTGTAGACCTGCTGAAACTGCTGGGCATTGACAGCAGTTACGAAGCCCGCAAAGAACTGGCCACCGAACTGGGCTGCCCGGCCGAATTTATGGGCGACTCGGCGAAGATGAATACCTGGCTGCACAAGACCGTGCTGCAAAAGATTGCCGAAAACGGCGGCAATATTCCGGCCGAATTGCTTGACTAAGACAATTGAATAATATCAACAAAAAGCGCGGCTGACGCCGCGCTTTTTCTGTCGCTTAACACGAATCGCCTAAAATTTTTATTTCGTCCGGTTTGTTTGGGACGAGACATAAAAATTCAAAAGGCTCATCGCCCGTGTTCTGGTAATAGTGCGGCGCGCCCGCCGGGATGAAAACCACATCTCCTGCCTTTACATCGTAATCTTTACCATCAATGCCAATGCGCGCCTGCCCGCGCAGCACATATTGCTCATGTTCGACGGTGTTGGTGTGCAAGGGCATGCCGCCCCCCGGCTGCATAGAAAATTTGCGCATGGCAAAGTTGGGCCCCTCTTGGGCAGAGATAAGCACCTGAATGGTGGTATCTACCCCGGCGGCTACCGGTTTGGCTTCGACATCGCTTGCATGCTTGACAGTCATCATACACCTCCGTTTTTGAAATAACAGTTGAAATCAACTTTGCGGGCTTACTGTGCCCGATTGCACACGCCATACCTCAGCCTGTTGAACAAACTGGGGGGTGAACAGGCTCAGGTCGGTGGTGGTGAAGAGCACCTGCCCGTCAGGTTGCAGGTAAGCAAGCAGGTCGGCGCGGCGCTCGGTATCCAGTTCGGCCATCACTTCGTCCAGCAAAACGACGGGGGTTTGTCCGGTGCGTTCACGCATCCAGTCCACCTCTGCCATTTTCAGGGAAAGCAGCGCCGTGCGCACCTGCCCACGCGAGCCATAGTCGCCCAGGTCAACGCCGTTCGATAGAAAACGCAGGTCGTCGCGGTGCGGTCCCAGGCTGGTCACGCCGCGCGCAATGTCTTCGCTGCGCGCCCGGCGCAAGGCTTCTAAAAAACCGGCGCGAATTTCCTTCTCTGGCAGCGCTGAACGGTCCACCGACACGTCCAGTTTGAGGCTGATTTGTCCGCCTGGTTTGGGCAATGGGTCATAAGCAGGCTGGTATGCCAGGCGCAGCACTTCTTTGCCCCGCGTCAGATGATGATGGGCGCGCGCGGCCAGTTTCTCCAGTTGCTGCACGGCCTGAATACGCCACCAGATCAATTGCGCGCCGGTCGTGGCGAGGGTTTCATCCCAAAAGGTCAGCTGTTCGGGCGAGCCGCCGCGCTCGCTGAGCATTTTGAGCAGCGCGTTGCGCTGACTAAGCGCCTGAGTGTATTCACTAAGGGCGCGCGCATAGCCGGGGGCGGCCTGGGCCAGCGCCAGGTTGAGGTAGCGGCGGCGTTCGTCAGGGCTGCCTTCCATCACAATAGACATTTGCGGAACGAAAATGACCGCATTGAACTGGCCAATCACTTCGGTCAGCGGGCGTTTGACGCCATCCAGCAATACTTCTTTGCGCAGGCGCTTGCCAAGCGCGCCAACCGGTTCCAGAATAAGACGCACTTCCAGGCGGTGTTTGCTGCCACGCGATTCGTACTCGGCTACCAGGCGCGCCACAGACAGGTCTTGCCGGGCGGCATCGAAGTTAATCAGCTGGCGGTCGGCGTGCGTTTGGAACGATGTAAAAGCCGCCAGAAAGTAAATTGCCTCTAGAATGCTGGTTTTGCCCTGGGCATTGCTGCCTACCAGCAAAACAGCCCGCCTGGGGATGTCCACATCCAGGCGGGCGAAGTTTCTAAAGTTGGTGAGCGAAAGGCGGTTAAGGTGCATGGCAGCGTAAGGCAGCCGCGAGGGGTGTGATTAGACCTTGTCTTCTACGGCTTCTTTCGGCTTCCAGATTTTGGTGGCGCGGTCGGTAAAGAGGATGCCGTTGAGGTGGTCAATTTCATGCTGGAAGATGCGCGCTGTCCAGCCTTTGAGTTTGAGCGTGAGGGGCTGCCCGTAGCGGTTTTTGCCCTTGACGGTGATCGCGTAGTGTCGGTCTACGTCGCCCATCAAGCCTGGGATGGAGAGGCAGCCTTCGGGGCCTTCTTCCATTTCGGCCGAGGCGCGGGTGATTTCTGGATTAACGACCACGTACAGGCGCTTGGGCGGTTCTGGGGCGTCTTCGGGCTGGTCATCCAGGTCTTCTTCGTTTTCGTAATATTCGACCACAATCACGCGTTCGGGCACGTTCACTTGCGGGGCGGCCAAGCCCACGCCCGGCGCGGCGCGCATGGTTTCAACCATGTCGTCAATGAGAGTCTGGAGTTTGTCGTCAAATTGGGTCACCTCGCGCGCTTTGCGCTTGAGGGTAGGGTGCGGCACGGTAATAATTTCACGAATAGCCATAACTTTACCTCTAGAGGGGTGAGTCAACGGGGTTCAAGGCAGCGCCTATTCTACCCTGATTCATTCTTTCTTTTCCTGTTCCAGCCGGCGCAGTTCTTCAACCACAGTGTGGTAGGTGGCCAGCCATTGGGCCATACGCTCGCGCTCGGCCTTGCCTTCGTCTTCTTGCTTTTTCTGGCGGCGCGCCGTCATGCGCCGAATGATGTCTTGCTGCACGCTGGGGGGGTCTACGACATCTACGAAATCGAAATGCACATCACCAACAACAATGTACACTGTGCCAAAATTGAACAGTAAGCCCAAAATACCGTGGCGGTTATATTCGGTAGAGAGGATGTTTTCGAGCGGGGCGGCGCGGCGGTTTTCGACGCTGAGCGGTTTCTGGTAAATATCTATAATCTGGTCGGCCGTTACCTGATAGCGGTCATTGCGCCAGTCCAGGAAATCGTACACCATCCAGGACAGCATGACGATGATGCCCAGGATGATGATGAAAACGATGGAAATCGGAATGGGCTGGGAGGTTATATTGCCCCACACGAAAAAGATGGAAATGAGCAAAATAAGCCCGGCAATTTGCTTAAGCCAGTGATAGAGCAAAATGAGCCAGTGCTTTCGGTAGGTAACCACGCCGCCGGCTTCTTCGCGCAGTACAAACAAATTGGATAATTCTTTGCGCCAATCAAAGGCAGGTTTTTTAGGCGGGGCAGGCGGGGTTGCCGGTTTAGCGACTACCGGCGGGGGTGCAGGCGGGCGAATTTTATCGCGGATGGCTTTGCGCAGAATTTCATCCTGCAGTTTTCGCTGCTGTGATTGCACGCGGCGCATGTACTCATCCAGCAAGGCGGCAGCCTGGTTGGGATGGTCTATGCCAGTCATGCGAATTTTGCCGGTAAAGGTGTTCACGGTCAGGTCGCCATAGCCCAGCAGGCGGCCCCAGAAATCGGTCACCACCTGGTGCGAGAGGACGGTTTCGAGGGGGGCTTCTTCGCGGCTGTCGTACATGAAAATCACTTTTTCCAGGCGAATGACGCGCAGGTTGGTGACGATGTAAAAGTCATTGCCCCAGTCAATATAGTTCCACACGCCCCACAACAGGGCAACCAGCAAAATAACCCCCGCCACAGCCGCTACCGATGCACTGGGCGCCAGCAGTATAGCGGTCATCAGCGCCAACAGCCCAAGCAGCGCCACCCCAATGGGGCCAAGCAGCATGGTGTAGAGTTTGAGCACATGCCGCCGGGCAGCATAATAGATGATTTCATTTTTTTGCAACCAATCAAAATTACTGGCGCGCGCCAGGCGGCGGCTGGAAATAGCCACATCAAACGTCAGCCGCATATTGGCGTTATGACGCAACGCGGCTCTCATATCTACGGCGCTCCAGCGCAGCAACAAAGTGCCTGGGCGGGCCGTCACGGTTGCCACGCGCTTGATGCCGGTAATGGGGCCTTCTTCGCCAAAATAATCACCGGCAACCAGTTCGGCCAGCACTTTTTTCTTTTTCTCTTTTTTGCCGGGTTGGGGAATTTCTTGCGAAACCTCGGCCCCGCCGCGAAAGATGAAGTACATTGCATCGGCTGGCCCGCCCTGGTGAAAAACCTCCTGGGCCAGGTCATAATTCAATTCGGTCATCTGCTCGGCAAGGACGGCCAGGTCGCCATCCTTGACGCCTTTGAACAGGTGACAATTTTTCAAAAACGAGACTCGCGCGGCAGTATCGGGCATAGACTAATTCTACTCAGTTTCGCGCACAATCGCACAGCCATAGGGGGGTGTCTCTTGCACAAACGGCATTTGCCCTGCCAGAAGCGCCTCGACAGCCTCTTGCACATACCAGCGTTCGGGAAGGCGCTTACGGAAAGTGACATCATCTACCGCGCCGCGATAGCGCAGGATGCCCCCCGGGCCGAGCACGAACGCATGGGGGGTGGTCTGCGCCCCAAACAGATCGCACACCCCGCCGCCGGGGTCGCGCAGCACAAGCGGCAATCCACGCTGGTGAGCCGCCTGGCACAGCAGGTCATCTGGTTCATTGGCGTTGGCAGCAACAGACAAGAGTACCATCTGCCCCGCATGTCGGTGTGCCAGCGCGCGCAGGTGCGCATCGGTGCGCTCGCACCAGGGGCACTCGGCAGACCAAAAGTTGATTACGACAATTTGTCCGCGGTAGTCGTTCAGGCGATGCAGGTGAGCATCCAGGTCGGGCAGGGCAAAGTCGGCAACAGGCTGATTGAGCTCCATACGCTCATTATAAAACAGAGGAGAGGGAGGGGAGAGAGGAGATGAGGAGAAAGGTAGGGCGAACGCTAGCGTTTGTCCTACAAAAGAAGCAGTAGTGCGCTGTAGCAAGGATGTCATTGCGAGGGCGCTTGCCCTGAGCGAAGCCGAAGGAAAGCCCAAAGCAATCTCCCTGGGCCCCGATCATGTCCGTTCAACGGGAGACTGCTTCGGCAAAGAACGCCTTGCAGTGACATGATTCAGGACTTTAACAAAGCCACCCCCTGCAACGGGCAACGGGATGACGGCGCGACGATGTGTTACAATCGCCCGCATGAAACGATGGGAATTCTGGCTTGGCGTATTGATTAGCGTGCTGTTCCTGTGGCTGGCGCTGCGCGGGCTGCACCTGGGCGACTTTTGGACGGCGCTGCAATCGGCAAATTATTGGTGGATTTTGCCCGGCGTGGCGGTGTATTTTGTGGGGGTGTGGGCGCGCGCCTGGCGCTGGCATTATTTGCTGGGGCCAATCAAAAAAATTCCAACCAACGCCATGTTTCCCATTACCACCATTGGGTATATGGGCAATAACATTTACCCGGCCCGGGCGGGCGAGGTGCTGCGGGCGGTTATCCTCAAACGCAAGGAGGGGGTATCCGTTTCGGCGTCGCTGGCGACGATTATCGTCGAGCGCATCTTCGATGGCGTGGTGATGCTGGCTTTTGTATTCGTTAACCTGCCAGAGTTGGCTAAACTGACCAGTTCCTCTGGTTTTGTGGGCAATATTCAGCAAGCAGCCATCTACGGTACGGGGGCGTTTTTTGGCGCGCTGGCAGTTTTTTTGTTGGCGGCCATGTTTCCGCAGCGCACCGCGCAAATTGGGCAATGGTTCATTGACCGCCTGCTGCCGCCCCGCCTGCGCGAAAAGGTGAGCGGCATGATGCACAAATTTTTGGATGGACTGGAATCGTTACGTTCGCCGTTTAGTATCTTGATGGTGTTCGTGACATCGGTGGTCATCTGGCTGTTGGAAACGCTCAAATACTGGTTTGTAATGCACGCCTTTCCGTTTGAGGTCAGTTTTTTTGCGCTGATGCTGATGAATGGGATTGTTAACCTGGCCACCACCATTCCCTCAGCGCCGGGCTACATTGGCACATTCGATGCGCCCGGCATTGCGGTGCTCACCGCCTACGGGGTAGATCAGGCTCTGGCGGCCGGGTACACGCTGGTATTGCATGTGGCCCTGTGGGTGCCCATCACCCTGCTGGGCGCCTGGTTTTTAGCGCGCGAGGGCATCAAATGGAGCGATAACCTGCGCGCTGAAGCGCAATAACCTGTGCCTGCTGCCCCGGTAAAGCGCTTGCCCGTTTGCAAAGACGCCGGGGCGGATTTTCAGAAAGCAAACGGGCCGCAACATAGCCGCTCACACCGCAAACGCTGGCCCGCTATATGTAAGCGAGTGTGCAGCGATGACGCAACCTGAACCCCCAAGAAAATTCCGCGTGTTGATTGCCGATGACGTTCAGGAAACGCGCCGCAATACGCGCCTGATGCTGGCCACAATCCCTGATGTTGAAGTGGTAGCGATTGCCAGCAATGGCGCTCAGGCGCTGCAGATGGCCGCCCAGCACCGCCCAGACATCATCATCACTGATATCAACATGCCCGAAATGAACGGTTTGGCCCTGGTGCGGCAGGTGATGCAGCGCGCGCCCGGCATTGGGTTCATCATCATGTCGGCCGAACGAGACGCCGAGACGTTTCATGCTGTTCGGTCGCTGGGGGTGCAGGAATATCTCATCAAACCGTATACGATAGATGAACTGGAAACAGCCATAAGACGTATGATTGCGCGCCTGCGCGCCGCGCGCCAGAAAATGGCCCAGGCGCGCGCCCAACAGCAAATGCAAGCCCTGAAACAACGCGCCGCCAGTTATGCCCAGGCGCGCCGCACCGATGACCAGGCCGTGGCCGTGTTTGAGCAATTGGCGCAAGACCCGCAATGCGACTTATATTGGCTGCGGACGCTGGCCATGATTTACGTCATTCGGCAGGAGTGGGGTAAACTTAAGCGCCTGGCAGAGCGCCTGGAAAAAACGGCATAACAAAACAACGGAGAGCAGACAGAATGAAAATCGCGATCATTGGCGCAGGCTATGCAGGCCTGGCCGCCGCATGGGACCTGGCACGCGCCGGACACAACGTGACCATTTACGAAGCCGCCGATTATGTCGGTGGGCTGGCCAGCGGGTTCAAAGAGCCGCACTGGGACTGGTCGGTGGAGAAGTTTTACCATCACTGGTTCGCAAGCGATAAACACATGCTGGGTTTGATTGACGAATTGGGGTTGCGCGATAAAGTGCTCTTCCCGCGCCCGTTGACGGTGATGTACCACAACGGCCGGTTTTACCCATTCGATTCCATCCTCAACGCGCTCAAGTTCCCTGGGCTGGGGTTTGGCCTCAACAAAATCCGCTTTGGGTTTGTGGGGTTATACCTGCGGCTGACCAAAAACTGGCAGGCGCTGGAAAAAACCACCGTAGATGCCTGGATGCGCAAATGGGCCGGAGACAAAGTGTATGAACTGATGTGGGAGCCGCTGGTGATGGGCAAGTTTGGCGAGCGCTACTACAAAACGGTCAATATGGCCTGGATGTGGGCACGCATGCACGCCCGCACCACACGCCTGGGCACATTTGAGGGGGGCTTTCAGGCGTTTGCGGACCTGTTTGCAGAGAAACTGCGCGGGCTGGGGGTGGAGATTCGGCTTTCGGCAAGGGTGGAGGCGATTAAACGGGAGCCGGATTCGAGTAGGCTGACGGTGCAGTGCGCGGCCGGGGCGGAATCTTATGACCGGGTGCTGGTCACCACGTCCCCGGCGCTGATGGCGCGTCTATCCCCAGAATTGCCCAAAGATTACCTGGATGGATTGCTGAAACTGGAAAGCATGGGCGCGGTAGTGATGGTGCTCTCGCTTAGACAGCAACTTTCGACGCAGGGCTATTACTGGTTCAACCTGCCCAAGAGCGCCGGGTTCCCCATGCTGGCGCTGGTGGAGCACACCAATTTTGTGCCGCGCGAAAAGTTTGGCGGCGATACGATTGTGTACGCAGGCGATTACCTGGAGCCGAGCCACGAATACTTCCGTTTGAGCGATGCGGAACTGCTGGAGCGCTTTTTGCCCGCTTTCAAGAAAATTAACCCGGCTTTTGAGCGCGACTGGGTGAAGAAGGTATGGGTGTTCAAGACGGCTTACGCGCAGCCGGTGCCGCCGGTTAATCATTCGCGCAACATTCCGCCTATTGCAACGCCGATTGAGGGCTTGTATTTCGCTTCGATGAGCCAGGTGTACCCCTGGGATCGCGGCACAAACTTTGCGGTGGAGATTGGCCGCCGCGCGGCGCGGTTGATGATGGAGGCGTAAGGGATACGTAAAACGCATTAACGTCAGTTCGGGATAAGCGTCCCGAAGGCTGATTTAGCCCCTTGAAGTTGCCCGTACAAAGCCTTCGGGACGGTTTCCCTAATTCAGGTTATTACGCTGTGAAGGCTGAGGTTAATTGGGTTTGTCGTTGTCTTCGGTGCGGGGCAGCATGCCCGCCAGCGGACGGCGCAGGGAGAGCAGGGCCGGTTCCAGCAGGCGGATGCTCTCTTTGGGCAGGGCGGCCAGGCGTTTGATGCCGCGCTGCCAGATTTTGCCTCGCCGCAAAATGACCAGGCGACGCATGAGGTAGCGCTCTAGCGCTTCCAGGTCGGGGCGGTCGAGCAGCAGGCGCAGGCGGTCGGTGGCAACATCGAAGGGGTCGAAGTCGGTCAGGCGGCGCAAATAGTCGAGACTGGCACGGCTAAGGCGGTAGATGGGGTTTTCAAATGTGCCCAACAGGGTGCGCAGTTCGTCCACGTCAATGAGGGCGCGTTCGCCAGGCTTGTGCTGGGGTTGAAAGGCGCCAAACTCGTATTCAAACGGCATCGAGCGGATCGGCTTTTTAGCCAGGGCGTGCAGCTCGCACCACAGATATTTCAATGCAAGGCGCGGAATGCCTTCTTTATCCAACCGACGCATGGATACGGGAATGCGCACGCTGGTAAGCATGCCAAACTCACCGTGCTGCGCGGCGCGCCGGACGTAGTCGTGGTCTTCGGCCATTTTGAGCGTCTCGTCGAACCCGCCAATGGCTTCGTGCACCTCGCGCCGTACCAGAATGCAAAAGCCCGGCGCGCGCGGCGAGACGGACTGGATGACTTGCAGGTAGAGGTTGGAGGCTTCCATGATGACCTTGTCGGTCAGGTCGTCGCTCAGGGCTTCTACCGGGCAGGTGGCCACGGCATAGCCTTCGCGCAAAAATTCATCCAACGCGTTGGCAAAAAAGTCGGGGCGGGGCAGCACGTCGGCATCCAGAAAAAAGAACAGGTCGCCGGTGGCGGCCCGCGCGCCGGCATTGCGCCCCGGGCCGGGCATGCCGCCGGGGACAACCATCACGCCGCGCGCGCGGGCCAGGTCGGCCGTGCCGTCGGTGGAGCCAGCATCGGCCACGATGATTTCATCGGCCGGGCGGGTTTGGGCAAACAGGGCTTCTAAAAGCGCGGGTAAAAAGGCGGATTCGTTGAGGGTGGGGATGATGACGCTGAGGCGGGGCATGTGGGCGCTCCATAGAGGGGGGAGGATGGCTGAATGTGCGGCAAAGGACTGCCTGGATTATAAACGGACTTACGTTTTGCATTCATTTTGGTAGGTTGTTCGTCCAATGCGCGCCATGCAATGCTAATTGCTAGAAATTTGCATCGAAGAACGTGCAGGACCATGCACATAAAAAGACCCCCAGGTGCCTTTGCCCAGGGGCCTTTTTCGTGTTGCGCCCAAATGTTATTTGCCAAACCACATGCGGCTGAGCAGGTTATCTTTGCGGATGAACTGATGGTAGAGCGCCGCGCCAATATGCAGGGCTACCAGCACAAACAAGCCATATGAAACGAACTCGTGCCCAATGCGCGGCGGGAAATCGTAAAAATCGAAGCCGGGTGGAAAACCCTGCCCTTGAAAGACAATCGCGGGCAAATTGGCCGTCGCCGAAATGCCCATGCCGCTAATGACCATGCCCAGCGAAAAGAGATACAGCCCCCAATGCGTCAGGCGGCCAATCAAATCAAGCGCGGGGTGGCCGGCCGTGGCAGGCGCGGGCTTTTTGGTGACCATGCGCACGATGAAGCGCACTACCAGCAACACCCCTACCGTAATGCCGGTCAGCATGTGCATTTGCAGGGGCATCAGTTTGGCGGCGTCATTCGGCAGCCAGACCATGTACAGGTTGCCTATCAACAGCAAGAAAATAATGAGCACGGCCATAATCCAGTGCAACGCAACCAGAACAGGATGATAACGCTTGGGTGTCTCCATGCCAGTCCTCCAATTCGGATATGTTCGATGAACTGATATTACGCACCGTCCCGAAGGTTTGAGCGTCCGACGATAACCTTCGGGACGTTCTGCTTAAATTTGGGTACTTTTGATGAAACAAGTGTACGATAAACCGGACGCCAAAACAAGCGCGTTTCTTACTCGCCCCAGGGTTTTCTTAAAGTGGTGAACTGTCATTGCGAGGAGCGGTTTGCACGCCGAAGCAATCTCCCTGGGACCCGATCATGCCCGTTTAATGGGAGCCTGCTTCGGCGAAGAACGCCTCGCAGTGACATGATTCCGGATTTTGAAGAAAGCCCTGTTACTCGCCCTGCCCCAGCGAATAGCCGCGCTCGCCGTCAAAGGCGTACAGGTTCTCGGTCTTGATTACATCCAGCCCGGCCGCGTGGATGCGCCCCAACAGCGCCAAAACCTGAGCATAGGTAATGGGTTCTTTAGCCATAAAGCGGCAGCGCCAGTGATCGGTGCAGAAAGTTTCGGGCAGGCCTTCGGGGTACACCTTTACGCCGCGGTTGGTAATCATCTTCAACGACAGCCCGTCGCCGTTCAATGCCTCTAGCCTGCGTCCCAGGGCGTTGGGGTCGCGGCCGGGTTCATCCCAGTCCAAAAAGACATCCACCCCTTCCAGGGTTTTGCGTACAGGGCGAAACGGCGCGAGAGTCACCCGCAGGCCTGTTGCGCCATAATGCACCGGGCTGAGAATACGCGGTTTTTTGCCCAACCGCTCGATGATGGCGTCGGTAAAGTGCTCGGTGCTCACTTCGCTGCGATCCAACCCCTCGCGGTAAATATCGGCGGTGTGAATGCCATCCTCAATGGTCGTCAGCCAGGCATTGGTGATTGTTTCGGCAAGGGCTGCTTCGCCTAGGTGCACCAGCATTTGCGTGGCGGCAATCAGCAGCCCGCTGGGGTTGGCAATGCCGCGCCCGGCAATATCGGGCGCCGAGCCATGCACGGCCTCGAACATGGCCATCTCTTCACCAATGTTGGCCGAGCCAGCCAGCCCTACGCTCCCGGCAATTTGGGCGGCAATGTCCGAGAGGATGTCGCCGTACAGGTTGAGCGTCACGATCACATCGAAGCGTTCGGGCTGAGCCGCCAGACGGGCCGCGCCGATGTCAATAATTTGATGGTCTGATTCGATGTCGGGATAATCGGCACGCACCTCGTCGAAGATCTTGTGGAACAGCCCATCGGTAATTTTCATGATGTTGTCTTTGGTCATGCAGGTCACTTTGCGGCGGCCGTAAGCGCGCGCATATTCAAACGCATAGCGGATAATGCGCTCGGTGCCAGGGCGCGTGATAATTTTGAGCACCTGAGTCACTTCGCGGGTTTGCTGGTGCTCAATGCCCGCGTACAGGTCTTCTTCATTCTCACGAATGATGACCAGGTCCATGTGCGGGTGCGGCGAGACCACAAACGGGGCATAACTCTTCATCGGGCGCACGTTAGCAAACAAACCCAGCGCCTTGCGAATGGTAACATTCACGCTCTTGAAGCCGCCGCCCTGCGGGGTGGTAATGGGTCCCTTAAGCAGCACCTTGTTGCGGCGAATGCTCTCAAAAGACTCTGGCGCAATACCCGCCAGCACGCCCTTTTTGTAAACGGCCTCGCCGACTTCGATAAAATCATATTCCAGCGGCGCGCCAGCCGCCTCTAACACGCGCAGCACGGCATCGGTAATTTCTGGCCCAATGCCATCGCCGCGCGCTACAGTAATACGTTTCTTTTCAGTCATATTTCCTCCTGAATAAAATTCGCCCTTATCTTATCCGATTTTTGTCGCAAAAACTACCAGGTTGCCTGTTGTTGTACAATTGCCAACGCCAGAGGAAATGCACGTACCGCTGGTGACAATCGAAATAGGCTGACGCGCCGCGCCTCAATCGAACATAATGGCGCGGGCAAAGCGGGCGGTAAAACCCGGCGCGCTGGTCAATTCCACATACTGCACGCGCCGGGCAATTTGCACCGCCTGGCGGCGCACCGCCTGCGAAAGCAGCGCCATGCGCGCGCCCGCGCCGGCAGCGTTGCCCACCTGGCTAAAGCGCGTCTGCTCCAGGCGTGGGAACAGCCCAACCTCAATCCCGCTCTGCACATCCAGGTACGTCCCAAACGCCCCAGCAATCACCACGGCATCAATCTGTGCTTCGGTCAGCCCGGCATATGCCAGCAGGGTTTGCAGCGCCGCACGGATGGCCCCTTTGGCCAGTTGCACCTGGTTGATGTCGCGGCGGCTAAAGGTGATTTCGCGCGCGCCGCTGGTCACCACAAAGGCCCAACCCTCGGCATCGCGCCGTAAGTGCGGGTTGGTTTCGGGCATCGCAAACGCCCCGCGTGGGGTAAGCATGCCGCGTTGGCGCAGTTGGGCCGTCAGGTCAAGGATGCCAGAACCGCATAACCCGATGGGGGGCTGATTTTCAATCGTTTGAATGCGCACTTCGTTATCCAAAATAAGCACCTTTTCGATTGCCCCCGGCGCAGCCCGCATGCCGTGCCGAATATGCGCCCCCTCGAAGGCTGGCCCCGAAGCAGCCGAGCAGGCATAGTGCGCCCCATGCGCCAGCAGGCTGATTTCGGTGTTGGTGCCAATATCCAGCCCCAGTACCACGCCCTGGCGCATCAGCAAGTCAGCGCCAAGCAGCATGGCCACATGGTCGGCGCCGACAAACCCGGCAATGTTGGGCAACAGGTGCACATTCACTGCCGGGGCAAGCGTCAGCCCCAGGTCGCCAGCCGCAACATCCAGCGCATCCAGCACCGCCGGTCTGTAAGGCGCAACCCCCAGTTGGGCTACTGGCAGCCCCAAAAACAGGTGGTGCATGGCCGTGTTGCCAACCACAACCGCATCAGCAATATCCTGTGCATCGCGGCGCGCCTGCGCGCATAAGGCGGCAATCAGGTCATTCACAGCCTGTATAGCCGCCGCGCGCAACTGATGCGCGCCTTGCGGGGTACGCATGGCGTGCGCCAGGCGCGACATCACATCCTCGCCAAAAGCAATCTGCGGATTCATTGCCCCTGCCGCGGCCAGCGTTTCTCCGCTGGTGAGTTCCACCAGGTAGCCGGCCAGTTTGGTGGTACCCAAATCCACAGCCAGCCCAAGCGGAACGGCGCCCACCGGGCGCGCCGAAACGACCTGAGTCCCGCGCACGAACAGGGTACATCCGTCACCTGCCTGCACATGCACAACCGGGTCGAGTATTAGGGGCATATTCCCCCCCTCGGTCTGAATGCGCTGGGTGGTAGTCAGCGAAGCAGGCGGCACATACAGGCGCACATCCCCCAGGGGCCGCGCCTGGCAGGCCAGCCGCCAGCCCTCTGCCAGTTGATGCGGCGTAAGGGCATCCTGCTCGGCGGGGGTGGGCTTGGTCAGCGCACCAGACATCAGACGCACCTCACAGCGCCCACACAGCCCCTCGCCGCCGCAGGGCGCGTTCAGCACAATCCCGGCGCGCTGAGCCGCCTCAAGCAACGTCTGGCTCTGGTCGCTGTTAATCCGCCGCCCAAGCGGTTCGAGGTCAATGGTAAAGGCAGGCATGGGGCAATTGTACTTCCAGCACGGGAATAGAAGCCATAGTGCGTTACAATTTTGAAAGCACACAACATCATATCAGGATGATTGATAAAATTTTTCAAAACAGCCACATACAATCTCCTGATATGCTATCGTCTGCTAAATGATTTGGTCGAGAGGTTCACATGAACATACGCACGCTTCAAAAATCTATTACCCATGCTTTTTGGGTTGCGCTTCTGCTTTCGGGTTTGCTGGCGCAATTCTGGGCGCATCCGGTCCAGGCTGCCGCCAAAGCCGACCTGGTTATTACCCAAATTGAAGTTCTGCCTGACCCTGACCGGCTAACGAACGAAGACACGATTATCCGCGTGACGATAACCAATACAGGCACGGCTGCTGCCGGGCCTTTTTACATGGATGCCTATATTGATTGGACGCCCGACAGTTGCAGCGACATTGGCGATTACTACGCCTTGATTGATGGCGTGGCAGCAGGACAAGAAGTTGTGCGCTCGATCAAAATCCAAATCGAAGATATCAACGACCTGGATGGACTGGGACGCGCCTGGTCGGGGCCAGGGACAAAAGACATTACCGTGGTTTTGGATTTGTGTAATAACGTTGCAGAAGACAATAAAACAAACAACACCGATTCTGTCACTGTTACCATTAACGAGCCGCCCGTTGTGCCGCCAATTAATGACGAGTTCAATGATGCCATTGAGATTATGAGCCTGCCTTTTAGCAGCACAATGGATGTGCGTGGCGCGACGCTCAATATTGATACAGACAAGCACGTTTCACAATGTGAACTTTACCGGGGTGCGAAATCGGTCTGGTATCAATTTCAGCCCGCAAGTGATACCAGCGTTGTTTTTGATACCTTTACAAGCGACTATGACACCTATATCGCTGTCTGGACAGGTACAGTAGATAACCTGACAGAAGTCGCCTGCAATGATGATGCACGTTCAACCAAGCAATCCAGGGTAGGGGTGCGCATGACCGCAGGCACAACATACTATATCCAAATTGCGGAGTATCGCTTCAGCACCAGTCCTGGCGCCTTTGCGCTCACATTGCCAGCCATAGCAGCAACGCGCCCGGCATCCGATGCCGAATCGCTGGATATCAAACCATCGCAAGAAGTGTCCCCACTGGCTACGTTTGGGTTTTTGAATTTCCATGCCTATATTGATAACATTCCACCCGAAGTGACATCCATCACGCATGGCGACCCAAGCGCCACCAGCGCCGCCAGCGTGCGTTTCATTGTTCAGTTCTCTGAAGATGTGGAAAACTTAGATGAAAACGATTTTGCCCTGGTGAAAACTGGCTCCATTAGCGGTGAAAGCATCACGTCTGTAATTGGCATAAATGACACTTACACCGTCACGGTCAATACTGGTAGCGGATCGGGCACATTGAAACTTATTGTTCCAGATACCGCCACCATCGAAGACATTGTAGGCAACGTAATGATCGCGCTGCCGTATAACGACGGCGCCACCTACAAAGTGCGTATCCAAACTTTTGCAGATGTCCCACTGGCTTATTGGTCGTGGCAATTCATTGAACGGCTGTATACCGCTGGCATTACAGGCGGCTGCGGCTCATCGCCGCTGGTATATTGCCCGGCGGCTACTGTCACGCGCGATCAAATGGCTGTCTTTCTGCTGCGGGGCATCCACGGGACAGCGTACACACCACCGGCGGTAGGCAGCAGCAGCGGGTTTGCCGATGTCCCCACCACCTACTGGGCTGCGCCGTGGATTAAACAACTTGCTGCCGAAGGAATCACTGGCGGCTGCGGCGGCGGCAACTATTGCCCCGCCGGCCCGGTCACCCGCGACCAGATGGCCGTCTTCCTGTTGCGCGCCAAATACGGCGCCGCGTACACGCCCCCATCCGTAGGCAGCAGCAGCGGCTTTGCCGATGTGCCCCCCACCCACTGGGCGGCAGCATGGATAAAGCAACTGGCTGCCGAAGGCATTACCGGCGGCTGCGGCGGCGGCAACTATTGTCCCGCCAGCCCGGTCACGCGTGATCAGATGTCCATTTTTTTAGTGCGCACGTTCAATTTGCCATAAAAAATTAACGCGCAAGAAAACCTGAGCGCAAATTCTCAGGCATAAAGCAAGCCTAGGGACAGCAATTATGACTGCCTTTGGGCTTGTTGTGTGCGGATAAGGCGAGTAAGTTTTAATGATAGAATTGCGCCCAGATTCGGAACAAATGTATGCATTCACTCGTTGAACCTTTTTACACCATTTATACCTACCGCGACCTGATTTATAACCTCATCCGCCGCGATATTTCGGGACGATACCGCGGCTCATTTTTAGGCATGCTCTGGTCGCTATTGAACCCCCTGCTTATGCTGGGAATTTATACATTTGTGTTCAGCGTGGTCTTTCAGGCGCGCTGGGGAAGCACAGAAAACTCGCGCACAGATTTTGCACTGATTTTGTTTGCGGGTCTTATGGTCTTCAATCTTTTTTCAGAAACAATCAACCGCGCGCCAGGGCTGGTATTAGGTAATGTCAACTATGTAAAAAAAGTAGTTTTCCCCTTAGAAATATTACCGATTGTTTCAATGGGCGCTGCGTTATTTCAATTTATCATTAGTTTTCTGGTCTGGTTGGTTTTTATGCTCATCTTTCACGGCGCTCCCCCGCCAACCATCTTCTTGCTGCCCCTCATTTTGTTGCCGTTTGTTATCATGACACTCGGGTTTTGCTGGTTTCTGGCATCCATTGGGGTATATGTGCGTGATATTGGACAGGTCATTGGCGTCGTCGTGACGGTGTTGATGTTCCTTTCGCCTTTGTTTTACTCGGTTACTGCCCTGCCAGAAACATATCGAACCTTTATGTTCCTCAATCCACTTACATTTGTGATTGAACAAGCCCGCGCGGCCATGATCTTTGGCAGTGGGATATCCTGGCTGGGGTGGGCAATCTATCTGATTGCCGCCATGCTGGTAGCCTGGATGGGGTTCATCTGGTTTGTGAAGACCAAAAAAGGGTTTGCGGATGTCATCTGAGCACAACCTGCCCGCTGGGGCAGATACCATCCTTTCGGTTAACAAACTGGGCAAGGTCTATCACCTGTACAGCCGACCAGAAGACCGGCTGAAACAATTTGTCTATCCGCGGGTGCAACGTCTGCTGGGACGCCCCCCCCGGCAATATTACCGCGAATTTTGGGCGCTGAAAGATATTTCATTCAACGTACGCCGGGGCGAAACAGTGGGGATCATTGGACGCAACGGCAGCGGGAAATCCACCCTGCTGCAATTGATTGCCGGAACGCTTACGCCAACCACCGGATCGGTACAGATAGGCGGACGCGTGGCAGCCCTGCTGGAACTGGGCGCCGGATTCAACCCCGAATTTACCGGACGTGAAAACATTTACTTCAATGCGTCTATCTTGGGCATGTCGCGCAAAGAGATTGAAGAACATATCGAAGACATCATCGCCTTTGCCGATATTGGCGAGTTTATTGACCAGCCGGTTAAAACATATTCCAGCGGCATGTATGTGCGCGTGGCTTTTTCCACGGCTATCAACGTCAATCCAGATATTTTGATTGTAGATGAGGCCCTG